>OLQY01000146.1_pt1 | contig 89994 bp, 82 predicted proteins | sample 1672851 | NCBI WGS metagenome assembly OLQY01 (sample SAMEA3136730, study PRJEB25190) | human gut metagenome
CAGGTCTCGGCGGCGGTCACGATGAACGTGAGCAGACACTGAATCAGCTGCTTGCAGAGATGGATGGTTTTGGTGTCAATGAGGGCATCATTGTTATGGCAGCTACAAACCGTGTGGATATTCTTGATCCGGCAATCCTTCGTCCGGGCCGTTTCGACCGTAAGGTTGGCGTTGGCCGTCCGGATATTCAGGGACGTCGTGAAATCCTTGAAGTGCATGCCAAGGGCAAGCCGCTGGGGGATGATGTGGATCTGGATCAGATTGCCCGTACAACAGCAGGTTTTACAGGTGCAGATCTTGAGAATTTGATGAATGAAGCAGCCATTTATGCGGCAAAACAGAGTCGTGCATATATTGTGCAGGATGATATTCGCCGGGCGTTTGTCAAAGTCGGCATCGGTGCAGAAAAGAAGAGCCGTGTTATTTCCGACAAGGAGAAGAAGATTACGGCTTACCATGAATCCGGACATGCGTTATTATTCCATCTGCTTCCGGATGTAGGACCGGTTTATTCCGTATCTATTATTCCGACAGGTATTGGTGCAGCAGGTTATACAATGCCGTTGCCTGAAAGAGACAATATGTTCAATACCAAGGGCAAGATGATGCAGGATATTGTTGTATCTCTGGGCGGACGTGTCGCGGAAGAATTGATCTTTGATGATATTACAACGGGTGCCTCCCAGGATATTAAGACGGCAACAGAGACAGCACGTGCCATGGTTACAGAGTACGGTATGTCTGATGCAGTTGGTCTGATTAATTATACAAGCGGCAGTGATGAGGTGTTCATCGGCAGAGATATCGGCCATTCCAAGCCATATGGTGAGGGCATTGCAGCTGTGATCGACCAGGAAGTGAAACGTATCGTTGATGGCTGCCATCAGGAAGCCAGACGTATCATTACAGAGCATCTGGATGAGCTGCATGCATGCGCGAATCTGCTCATTGATAAAGAAAAGATAACAAGAGAAGAATTTGAGGCAATTTTTCCAGAGAAAACAGAAAATGAAAAATTGCGCTTTATGTAACTTGCATAAAAAGGTTTGGTGAATAAATAAAACTTTGTGAACACTTTTAAGTGGGGGCATGGTATTATAATAGACGTAAACCCCCCCAATACATTATAAAGTTTTTGTTTCACCCCATAAACAAAAATACCTTCTCCAAAAGGACAGCAACGGAAGCTGTCCTTTTTTCTTTGTCCCCCCAAAATTAGAAAAAATAATAGATGAAATGCGGCTCAAGAGTATTTCGATAGCTCTTTTCCGAAGCATTTTTGAGCTGCATTTTATCTATGTTGTAGAGTCTGTTTTTATAGTTTTCGGAAAAGAAAAAGGGATGATGTGTATACATATTTTCATGGTTTGTGTGTATACAATAGAGTAGAAGGTTGAAAATCTATTGATTTTACTATACAATAGAAATAATTTTGCGGCTGTTTAAAGATAAGTGAGGTAGTATAAAATTGTTGATAAATATGAGGCAATATGGATATTATATTTGAACAGTTGCTATCAATATCTGCGAAATTCTCAGTATTCTTGGATGAAACAATAGGATGGGCAAATTCATGGAAGGTGCTTCCGATGCGACCAGTACTTAGGCACTGTTTTTTAGTGCCTTATGTACTGCTGTCAGCGTCGGGCAACGCGAGTGTGCCTGCCATGAATTTGCCCATCCTATTGTTTCTCGAAAATAAGGATGAGTTTCGCTCCAATTTTTTTGACAGGAGCAAGGGAATGAATAGAATTTTGAACAGACAGGCGTTCTTTGCGGATGGGACTCCTTTTTATCGGTTATATACATCTGACGGCACCGGTTACGGTGTCAGACTGCGCTTTCGGACGGCGAAGGATAATGCAGAACTGGTAAGGGTTGTGACGGACAGCATGAAAGCAGATATGCATAAATGTTTTACGGAAGGTCGGTTTGATTATTATGAAGTGATGCTTCATTATCCGGAGTGCGGCACGAATTATTATTTTACAGTTACCGGAGCGGAAACTGACGAAGGCAAAAGGACAGCTGTGTACAATAAACGCGGTGTGATGGACGGTGTGCAGGATTATTATAACTTCAATTTCTATCCGGAGTTCAAGACGCCAGACTGGGCGAAAGGTGCCGTTTTTTATCAGATTTTTACAGATCGGTTCTGTAACGGAGATCCGACAAATGATGTGCTGGATCGGGAGTATAGCTATGTGAGGCTGCATTCAGAGCAGGAGAAGGACTGGCAGGCTTATCCGCATGACATGGATGTCTGTCACTTCTATGGCGGCGATCTTCAGGGAATTATGCACAAGCTGGATTATCTGCAGGATCTGGGGATTGAAGTTCTTTACCTGAATCCGATTTTTGTTTCACCATCCAATCATAAATATGACATTCAGGATTATGATTATATTGATCCGCATTTTGGCAGAATTGTTGATGATGCAGGAGAAGTACTGGAGAAAAGCGATATGGACAATTGTCATGCCAGCCGCTATATCCGTCGTGTAACCAATAAGAAGAATCTGGAAGCCAGCAACGAACTTTTTGTTCAGTTTGTAGAGGAAGTACATCGCAGAGGCATGAAAGTGATTCTGGACGGTGTGTTCAATCACTGCGGTTCTTTCAATAAATGGATGGACAGAGAGCGGATTTATGAAGGACAGGAGGGCTATGCGCCGGGGGCATATGTGGATGAGAAGAGCCCTTATCGCAGCTTTTTCAAATTTCATTCAGAAAAATGGCCGTATAATAAGGATTATGATGGCTGGTGGGGGCATGATACACTGCCGAAGCTGAATTATGAAGAATCTGAAAGTTTGTGTGAATATATTCTGAGAATCGGACAGAAGTGGGTGTCACCGCCTTACAATGTGGATGGCTGGCGTTTGGATGTGGCGGCGGATCTCGGTCATTCTCCGGAGTATAATCATTTATTCTGGAAACGTTTCCGAAAAGCAGTCAAAGAAGCAAATCCGAATGCCTTGATTCTGGCTGAAAATTATACAGATCCGGCTTCATGGCTTGAAGGGGATGAATGGGATACCGTGATGAACTATGAGGCATTTATGGAGCCGATCACATGGTTCCTGACCGGTGTGGAAAAACACAGTGATGAGAGAAGAGATGATCTGCTGTGCAATCCGGAGACATTTGAAGGTGCTATGAGTCATCATATGTCACGCTTTGAGTATGATTCTCTCTATGTGGCCATGAATGAGTTGTCCAATCACGATCATTCAAGATTCCTTACAAGAACCAATGGACAGGTTGGAAGAATTCAGAGCAAAGGGGCAAAGGCAGCTGAAGAAGGCATCCATGATGCTATTATGCGGGAGGCTGTGATCATGCAGATGACGTGGCCGGGAGCACCGACTGTTTACTATGGGGATGAGGCCGGTGTCTGCGGATGGACGGATCCGGACAATAGAAGAACTTATCCGTGGGGTCATGAAGATAAGCAGATGCTGCAATTCCACAAAGAAGCCATTCGAATCCACAAAAGCAGCACGGCACTGCGTACCGGTTCCTACAAAATGCTTTATACAGCATGGGGAATATTGGGCTATGGCCGTTTTGATAAGAATGAGCGGTATGCAGTCATTGTCAATAATACACAGGAGACAGTGAATGTGGCAGTGCCGGTTTGGCAGATTGGTGTGGCAGATGGAAGCCGCATGGAGCAGCAGCTGATGAGTGTGGCAGAGTCGTTTACAAAGGTGCCGGATATTTATGTTGTAACAGATGGCTATTTGATGGTAGCGATGCCGAGAACATCGGCTGTTATCCTGAAGGATATCGGATAACGGATAAGCAATATGTCGGATGGAAGGATAGTTGCATAGCTATTTTGACGCGGTACGGATATACGGTGAAATTTTAGGGGTTGAATTTTAAAATTAAATATGATATCATGGATAGCGGTCAGAAATGACTTATGGATGGATTCCCGAGTGGCCAAAGGGGACAGACTGTAAATCTGCTGCGACACGCTTCGGTGGTTCGAATCCACCTCCATCCATGATTTTATAGACGCCATGTATTTGAGTCATCAGGTACGTGGCGTTTTTGTTTTTCGGGAAATACTTGCATCTGCCTATTGATTATTTTTGGGATAAAAGATATACTGGTATTTAATAATACGCATGCGAACTATTTAAAGAAGAATCAGGAGGGCACATCATGCAATATGAAGGAACTGTTTACAGACCACCGAGTGAGGCACGCAGTCTGATTGTGCAGGTAACTGTGGGCTGCGCCCACAACACCTGTACATTCTGCACGATGTATAAAGATAAGAAATTTAAGATCAGACCCCTTGCAGATATACTGGCGGATTTTGATGAGGCTGCGATGCTGTATGGCGGCCATATTCGCAGGATCTTTCTGGCAGACGGTGACGCATTGATTGTGAAAACGGAAATGCTGATACAGATTCTGACGTATATCTGGGAGAAATTCCCGAATCTGGAGCGAGTGACTGCTTACGGAACGACGCAGGATATTCTTCATAAGTCTGAGGAAGAACTGATGCAGTTGAAAGCTGCAGGCCTTGATATGGTTTATATGGGAATTGAGTCCGGTGATCCGCAGGTCTTAAAAGATGTCAAAAAGGGTGTGACAAGGGAAGAGATGATCGAAGCGGGCAGGAAGCTGAAAAGATGCGGTATTTTCTGTTCGGCCACATTGATTTCCGGTCTTGGCGGACGGCAGCGGCTGAGAGAACACGCCATTGCATCGGCTTCCCTGATCAGCGCGATTAAGCCGGATTATGTTGGATTCCTGACATTGATGATCGATCCACAGGCATCGGTTTATTCGAAGATTGTTTCCGGGGAGCTGGAACTTCTCAATCCGGAGGATGTGGTGGAAGAGATGAAATTGTTTCTTCAGAATGTGGATTCCGAGGGTACGGTTTTCAGGTCCAATCATGCATCGAATTATGTTATCCTGAAAGGAACACTGAATGAGGATATTCCGTCTATGCTGGCGTATCTGCGACAGGTAGAAGAGCAGGGCAAATACAGAGAAGAACGTTGGAGAAGATTTTAGAATAAAGGCGCTTACTCGGATGCTGGCAGATTTTGCTGCCGGTGTCTGAATAAGCGCCTTTTGGTATCAGCATGGCGGTACTGAAAAATATCAGAAAATTAAAATATTTACACAAAATATATTGACAAATGTAAAAATGATGCTATAATTAAAGCATAAAAAGAAAGCAACAGAAGAAATTAACAAATAACTCAAGAGAGCAGAAAGGACTGATTCCAAAATTCTAAGTAGCTTTATACCAAGTGTCTAAAAGTGAAGAAGGAGGTACGGACCACCAGAAAGTTTATTTTAATTTTTTAAACCGAAACTGAAGAAAGGAGTATAGTCCAATGTACTGTACAGAAGAACACCAGTGAAGGGTCATCTGATGATTATATATAACGTCGGATGGCTCTTTTTTTGCGCTTCCAGGGGTGGCGGTGAACAGTTTTCACTTTTTAGTATTGCGCATTTGCTTCGGGTAATATATACTGAACCAATGAAGAGAGGTTTTAGTTATGTCAAAAAGATGTGCTTTTTCTGGTCACAGGCCTTTTTATTTTCCATGGAAAGAGAATGAGTCTGATCCGGCCTGTATACATTTGAAAGCAGCCCTGGAAGCTGAAATCAACAAGGCTGTAGCGGACGGATTCTTTTATTTTATTGTCGGCGGCGCTGACGGTGTTGACACATGGGCCGCTGAGATTGTATTGGAGAAAAAGAAAACGAATCCGGAGATTAACTTGGAGCTTGCGAAGCCCTTTGCGGATTATAACAAACATTTGCAGAATGATTATGGTCGGAGACTTCGGGCCATTGAGGAAGCCGCGGATCGTGTGACGGTTGTATCAGATGGTGCGGATGAGGCAGCGGATTATATTTTGCGGGACTGCTATATGGTGGATGCCAGTGAGCGGATGATCATTGTCTATGACGATGAAAGCAAAGGACCAAGCGGTACGAAGGATGCGTTGCTTTATGCGAGATCCAGCGGTGTGGAGATCCGTCAGATCCAATGGATGCATTTATAAGAAAGAAGAGGTAATTTGTTGAAAGAAGAATTTAAAAAATATCTGGCAATGATACTGGCCGTATTCTGTACAGCGGCATTGAGTATTCTGTTCTTCTTTATATTATTCAGAATGGATGCGCTGCAAAGTCTGATCGGCAAGATATTGAATATACTGATGCCGTTTATATATGGTGCAGGCATTGCCTATGTTCTGAAGCCGTTGTGTAATACCTACGAGCGTTTTTTGAACAAACACTGGCATCCGAAGCGGCAGAAGCTGATCGGTACAGTGAGTGTGATCGGAAGTATTGTGACAGGTCTGGTGGTCATCTATGCAGTCCTGGCTATGCTGCTTCCGCAGTTGGCACTGAGTGTGGCAAGGATCGCACGGTCACTACCGGAGATGATCGAGAGTATCAGTCATATGGTGGATCATCTGTTTGAAGGCAATGAAGTGATCCAGAATTATATTATGCAGTTGTCGGATGCAGGCACAGAGTCCCTTTCAGGATGGTTAAAGGAGAGTATTCTTCCGTATATGAATATGATCCTCACCGGTTTATCTGACAGTATGATCAATGTGGCAGGAATTTTTATGGATCTGTTCATTGGTCTGGTGGTGGCTATTTATCTTTTGTATGGACGCAGAAAATTCAAAAAGCAGGGCAAACTGTTGTTGTACAGTCTGTTTAAGGAGCGTTGGGCGGATAAGATTATTGAAGAGATACGTTTTGCGGACAGAGTCTTTTCGGGATTTATTGGCGGTAAGCTGCTGGATTCAGCTATTATCGGCGGTATCTGTTATATTGGAATGATGATCATGGGGCTGCCTTATGCGATCCTCATCAGTGTCATTGTCGGTGTGACGAATATCATTCCGTTTTTTGGACCATACATCGGCGCTATTCCATCGGCGATCATTTTGCTGACGGTTAGTCCAATGTCCTGTCTGATGTTTGTTATTTTTATTGTGATTTTGCAGCAGGTGGACGGCAATATCATCGGGCCGAAGATTCTTGGAAGCAGTACGGGATTATCCGGTATCTGGGTACTTTTCTCCATTCTGCTTTTCGGCGGCTTATTCGGTTTTGTCGGCATGCTCATTGGCGTACCTGTTTTTGCGGTTATTTATGATCTGATCAGACAGCTGATCATCAGAGGCCTGGAGCTTAGAAGCAAGTCAAAGATGTTTGATGATTATCAGCAGGAATATCCGCGCAAAGAATAAAAGCAAAATATTGAAGGAGTGATAGAGGTGTTGAAGAACTGGAAAGTACAGGAGCTTGGCGGTGCAGTGGCTCTGCTGATCTGCGGGCTTGTTTTATTGTTGATGCCGGAGCTGACGCTGGTCACGATTGCCAATGTGATCGGTATTCTGGTGATCATTATTGGTGCGTTTTTCCTGATCGGTTATTTTCTGAGGAAGGAACTGGCAGCGGGCAATAATGATTTGATCAAAGGACTGGTGATTGTCTGCATCGGTATTTTTATTTGTGTGAAATCGGAACTTGTGGTTTCTGTTTTGCCCGTTGTTCTGGGAATCGGTGTTGTCCTCAGCGGTATTCTGAAACTGCAGCATGCTTTCGATCTGAAACGAATGGGATTTGATACATGGGTGCGGATCGGTCTGACATCAGCGGTGAATATTTTTATCGGTTTAATTGTCATACTGAATCCGTTTTCAACCGTGGCATGGCTGATGCGTCTTGTGGGCATCGGATTCCTTTTCAGCGGTGTGACAGACCTCATTACAACCATTTATGTTTCTAAAAAGGCATCTGAATATTATGTGGATGGTAAAGCTGAAGAGACGGATGAGGAAATAAAATGACACTGCAGCAGTTAAAATATGTCATTGCCATTGCCGAGAAAGGGAGTATTAATGAGGCGGCAAAGGTGCTGTATATTTCACAGCCCAGCCTGACCAATGCCATGCATGATCTGGAGAATGATCTGGGAATTCAGTTGTTTATCCGCAATAATAAAGGCATCCGTGTGACGAATAAAGGAGAAGAATTTCTCAGGTATGCAAGGCAGGTCATTGAACAGGTAGTACTGCTTGAGGACAAGTACCTCAATAAGGAACCGGAAAAACAGTATTTTCATATATCTGCCCAACATTATAACTTTGCGGTCAGGGCATTTATTGATCTGGTGCAGGAATATGGGCCGGATGAGTATGATCTGGCACTTTCGGAGAAGAAGACATATGACATTATAGAGGATGTCAAAAATGGTCGAAGTGAGTTGGGAATCCTGTATCTGGCAGATTTCAACAAGAAGGTCATTATGCGAACTTTGAAGGAGTATAATCTGACTTTTACGGAGATGTATACAACGAAGCCCTACATTTTTATTTCAGCGAGACATCCCCTGGCAGATCGGGATCTGATCCGGATGGAGGATCTGGAACCTTATCCGTATATTTATTTTGAACAGGGCGAGAGCAATTCTTTTTATTTTGCGGAAGAGGTCCTCAGTACATTTCAGCATAAGAAGTCCATTCGTGTGACGGACAGGGCAACATGTTTTAACCTGATTCTCGGCCTGAACGGCTATACACCGAGTGCAGGTATTTATATTGAAGAATTGGGCGGCGGGGATCTGATCTGTAAGCCGTTGGCGTTGGATGAGACGATCCATATCGGGGCGATCGCAATGAAAGATTCGGTCCGGAGCGAGATCGGCCGTAAATACCTCGAATTTTTAAAAAAATATCTGATCGAATAACGGCAGATGCTGTTGTCGTAATAATAGGAGCTTGCTATAGCTGATGACTATAGCAAGCTATATTTTTTGGGAATTATGCAAATTTTGGAAAATGGTTTAAAATAAATATAGTATGTGATGAATTATTCACCGCCCGGACTGACGTTCCCTCAATACAGTTAATTTTTATTAACTTTGTCAGGCCGGGCTTTCTGTTACAAAACGGTGTAAAGATATCACGGAATTTTGGGAAAGAGGATTGCAGATATGAATTTGATGGCATTTAAGAGAGGACTGAGAGATGGCATTGCGATTGCAATTGGTTATTTCTCAGTCTCTTTTTCATTTGGACTGACAGCGGTTGCTTCGGGCATCAGCTGGTGGGAAGCCGTGTTGATCTCGCTGACGAACCTGACATCATCCGGACAGTTTGCGGGGATCGGGATTATAGCGGCATCGGGGTCCTATGTTGAAATGATGGTGACGGAACTGGTCATTAATATGCGCTATGCGCTGATGAGTATTTCTTTGTCACAGAAGCTGGATCCGACATTTAAACGGTGGCAGCAGCTGATCCTGGGTCACTGCAATACGGACGAGATTTTTGCGGTGGCTATGAGTCGGAATAAGACTGTAACACCTGCGTATATGACTGGTCTGGCCGTTCTTCCGTATATCGGATGGACAGGCGGCACCCTTGTAGGGGCTATCTGCGGCAATATTTTGCCGACAACTCTCGGCAACGCATTGGGCATTATGATCTACGGCATGTTCCTGGCCATTATTATTCCTGCTATGCGGAAGGAACATCCGATTCTTGTGGTTGTATGCGTGGCGGTACTGCTGAGCTGCATCATCCATTTTGTGCCGGTATTTTCATTCATTACAGACGGATTTTCAATTATTATCTGTGCGGTGGCAGCATCCGCGGTAGGCGCACTGCTTTATCCGGTGTCAGAAGAAGAGGAGGCCGAACATGCAGCATAATTACTGGATTTATCTTTTTATCATGTTTGCGGTGACATATCTTGTGCGTGTCCTGCCGCTGGTCGTTTTTAAGAAGAAGATTACCAATCGTTTTGTACGGTCGTTTCTGACTTATATTCCATATGCGGTACTTGCAGCGATGACTTTCCCGGCTGTGTTTTTTGCAGTGGACTGTATTCCGGCAGCGGCAGCCGGTGTAGTGGCCGGCGTGATTGCGGCACTTGCGGGCGGCAGCCTGTTTACTGTTGCCATTTCTGCCAGCGCAGTGGTTTATGTCCTTTTGCTTATTCTTTAAATCGTATTCAAAAACAGCTGAATTTTATACTTTTTTGTAAAATTCAGCTGTTTTTCCTGTAATGATTATGGTATTATTTTCCTATGTACATTATGACAGGAGGAGAAAGAATGAAAAAGCTTGTTGCAGTGACAACAACGATTTTGATTATTCTGATTGCTGTACTGAGTGTCTTCATGATCAAGGGGCATGGGTCTGACAGCAGTACGGCGAAATCGACACTATCGGATCGGAAAGAGAGTCTGTCTGATAAAGAAGATACAAAGGCAGCGGAGGCGTCCAAAGACAGTGATGCGGACTGGGTGTATGATGGTGAGCTGCTTCACATGAATAAGCAGATGAAGACCATTACCTATGAAGGAAGAGATTTTAAGGTCAAGTTTACCAATCCGTTTTATGAAGAAGGCAGTGACAACTACATTAGTGTCATTTTTTATGATAAGGCGCATGGATATCTGCTGAAGTCTCTGGGAGAAGGCACGGACAGTGCATTCTATGAAGCCTATAAAACAGAAGATGGCTGTGAGACATGGAATAAATGTACCGCGGATGTATGGTTTGACTTAAATGGCAGCAATCATTTGGAGATGATCAGTGAGAATGAGATCGTCTATGTATGTTCAGTGGTCAATGAGAATCTCGGTACCAATGAGACGACCATCAGCTACAGTGCAGACGGCGGTGATTCATGGCAGGCATTTAAGAGTAATTCCGGCGGTGACAGTGAAGCAATAAAGGCTATCATTGACAAGATGACATTGGAGCAGAAGGTGGCACAGTTATTTGTTGTTTCTCCGGAGACACTGACCGGTGTGGATTCTGTACAGTATGCGGGCGATATGACCTATCAGGCTTTACAGGATTATCCGGTGGGCGGTATTGTGTTTGCGAAGGATAATATTGATTCTTCAAGCCAGTTCGGTACGATGACAGATAATCTGCAGTCTTACAGTGAAGACATATCCGGCCTTCCGCTTTTCCTGGCAGCAGCCGAAGAGGGCGGAAGCGCATCTGTTCTCGGCAATAATGACAATCTGGATGAATACTACGAGAACAGCTACAGTGATGACGACAGTGACTATTCGTCATCATCAGCAAATTCGGTACATAGCGGTGCACCGTCCATGTCTGAAATCGGACGCAAGGATGACAGTACCAATGCCTATGAAGCAGGCAAGTCCATCGGCAGTCTGATGTCAGCATATGGATTGAATCTTGATCTGGCACCGGTTGCGGATGTTTTATCCGGCAACAGTACCGGCATCGGCGATCGTACATTTGGCACTGATGTCCAGACGGTTTCCGATATGGCACTGGAGGTTATAAGAGGTATCCAGGAGGAAGATGTGAATGCGGCTATGAAGTATTTCCCGGGATACGGTGCAGCATCTTCGAACATGTCCGGTTTTCCGGTGATCAACAGTTCACTGGATGAGCTGAAGAAGAAGGAATTCCTGCCGTACAGCAATGCCATTGCACAGGGACTGGATTTTGTTATGGTGGGACATATTTCTGTGCCGAATGTGACAGGTGATGATACACCGGCTTCGTTGTCTGAGAAGATGATCAGCGAGGTCCTTCGCAAGGATCTTGGATTTAAGGGAATTGTTATGACAGATTATCTGAACGACAAGACCATTGTGAAGAACTACGGTGCAGCGGATGCAGCGGTGAAGGCTATTCAGGCCGGGGCTGATCTTCTGCTTGAACCGGATGATTTGGAAGCAGCCTACGAAGGCGTACTCAAGGCAGTTAAGAAAGGAGATATCACAGAGGATCGCCTGGATGAATCTATTTACCGAATTCTCAGAGTGAAGCTTTCCATGCAGGATGAATCCTCAGATACGACAGAGTCAGAGAGCGTCAGTGACTATTATATACAGGGCAAAGTATAAACTTCTTCTAAAATAATGCCCGTATTCCTGTTAAAGACTTGACGTTTTCGGGAATCTGCTGTATATTCGATACACAGACAGGACAGATGGATGGCTTTTCCATTTGTCTGTAAGATATATTAGGAGGAGTATATGAGAAGTCATACCAGAATCATGTTATTTATGCTGCTGGTAATGCTCTTGGCTTTGACAGGGTGTGAGAAGATATATACCGGCAATGCAGATACGCAGACATCATCCGATTCAGAGGAATTGACAGAGACTGTACAGGAGACGGAGACAAATCCGGAAACTGTGCGTGAAAGTGTGGAATCAGATAAAGTCACAGAAGGCAGTACACAGAACAAGAAAGTGTTTGAGAGCAGCCTGGGTTATAGTGTGATTTATGATGACACCGTATTTGAATATAATCGCACAGGAGATTATGATGAAATCGGTTTGAGAGGACAGACATTTTCTTCAAAGCCGGTTTTCTTCGCGGCCATGAAGATCAAGAATGAAGACATCCAGACGGTGATGGATCAGATTTTCAACAATTCTGCACAGCAGACAACTATCGGAGTCAAGGCTTACAGCGCAGTTTGCCAGCCGACAACAGAAGAAGTGGATGGCGGCAAGAACCTTAAGTATCATAATCAGTATCTGGTGAAACTGACCAATGGTGATGCATTGCTCTTTGAAGTCCAGTGGTTTGAAGAGAACAAGAATTTCAGAGAGACAGAAGCGACCGGAGAGAGTGAAGATACTGCAGAGACTGAGAGCGTTCGGGAGACGGAAGAAACAGTCAAAGGTACAGAGACAGCAGCTGAAAGCAGTAAAGAAGTTGTCGCTGAGAGTGCCAGCAAGAAACTGTCAGAGATGTTGGATTCTATTGAGATTGAGGTGCCGGTTAAAGGCGATGAGCCTGCGGAGGCATTGGAGACGGTTCTGGAATCCGGGACAGAGACTCAGCAGACTGAAGAAACAGCGAAATAGCATAGATTTATGCATTTGATGTATAGCCAGAAGATATAAATGTATTGACACAGCATGTGATTTCCAGTAGAATATTTATATGAACTAGCGTATATGAAGTACGCATACGAATAATTATTTGGCGGATACGCCACACCGACGAAATGCGTAGCATTTTGGAGGTTAGCTTTGAACAGTTACCAGTATATTTATTTTAACAGATATATGCACAGGCAGTGTATGATAGTGGAGTATGAAGCTCCTGTCCTTTTGGACAGGAGCTTTTTACGTTTGTAAATACAACATTATTTAATATGTAACTGTTCAGAGCCAAGCAAAATTTCAAAAAGCAGATATAAAATGCGTAGCATTTTGGAGGTTAGCTCTGAACAGATACTTTAATTTTATGTAGAGACGTAATTGAAGGGGAAGTCGATGAAGAAGGATGAATTATTAAAGAATATTGAAAAGTATTGGACAAATCGTGCAGAAGGCTATTCACAGGTGAATCTTGAAGAACTGGCAGGTGAAAAATGGCCGGTCTGGTTGTCGGTCATTGAAGAACATATGCCAAAAGTGGAAAGAAAAAGGATAAGAATTCTGGATATAGGAACAGGACCAGGTTTTTTTTCAATTATCTTATCAAGAGCCGGCTATCAGGTGACAGCTATTGATTATACAGAAGAAATGCTGAAAAAAGCAAAGAATAATGCCGGTATCCTGGCAGATAAAATCGAATGGTATCAGATGGATGCACAGGCGCTTCGGTTCGCTGATAATACATTTGATATGATTGTCAGTCGAAATGTAACATGGAATCTGGAACATCCGGATAGGGCATACTATGAATGGATGCGTGTTTTGAAGCCTGGCGGCGTTCTTTTGAATTTTGATGCCAATTGGTATCATCATTTATTTGATGAAGAGAAAAGAGCTGCATATGAGGCGGATCGCAATAAGGTCAGCAGTCTTGGAATGCATGATGACTATACGTGTACGGACATTGAAGCAATGGAGACAATTGCACGTCAGGTGCCGCTTAGTCACATTCAGCGTCCGGAATGGGATCGTCAGATTCTTAAACAATTAAATGGTATACAGATACAGCTGGATGAAAAGGTGTGGCAGCGTGTCTGGTGTGAGGCTGAAAAAGTGAATAATGGTTCTACACCGATGTTTATGGTTGCGTGTACTAAAGCACCGGTACAGCAGACAGAGCGGCTGAGACTTCAGGCTGCGATGGTATAGATAGAGGAGAAAGGTTTTGACAAATTTATGAAATTTTTGATAAAAAAGGCGGGAGGCTTTTGTCTGTTGATCATAGGCATTACATTTTTATCGTTTCTCCTGTCTTATCTGTCTCCGGGAGATCCGGCACAGATACTATTGAATAATCAGGGGGTAAAAGCCAGTGAGGAAGCGCTGCAGTCCACCCGGCATGAGCTGGGACTTGACCGACCGATGATTGTTCAGTATGGTGATTGGCTGATGGACTTATGCAAGGGTGATATGGGCACTTCTTATAAGTCCAATCGGCCGGTATTAAGTGAAATGACAGCAAAGATTCCAGGAACACTTATTCTGACAGTGACAGCACTTGGGGTTACAATGCTGCTTTCTATTCCTTTAGGTACTTGGTGTGCGTGGTATGCAGGCGGCAAAGCAGATCGCCTGATCCAGATGGTGACTTATCTATTTGCTTCGCTTCCGTCTTTTTTTCTGGCACTTTTACTGATGTATTTTTTGTCCTTAAAGATAAAATTATTTCCGGTGATCGGAAGTCTTAGTCTGAAAGGACTTGTTATGCCGGTTTTGACGTTGGCATTGACCTTGTCAGCCTGGTATATACGTCAGGTGCGAGCCATTATCAGAAAAGAAATGCAGGGATCCTATATAGATGGCCTCAGGGCAAGAGGTATGTCTGAACGGCAGATTTTATTTGGACACGTACTGCGTAATTGCAGAGGCCCATTAGTGACTTTGATCGGGATATCTTTTGGCAGTATGCTTGGTGGTACAACAATTGTGGAGAGTATTTTTTCATGGCCGGGAGTCGGCAAATTGGCAGTAGATGCGATTACAGCCAGAGACTATCCGGTGATACAGAGTTATGTTGTCTGGATGGCAGTTATTTATCTGAGTATCAATTATCTGATTGAATTTCTGTATCCTTTGCTGGATCCGAGGACAGGCAGGAGGAGACAGAAATGAAAAAGAAAAAAATGATCAAGTTCAGACTGATAATTCTGATGGTACTTTGTGCAGGCCTTTTGCTGGGTGCATGGATCGTGCGGGGACATTTGATTCATGAACCATTTCGTACCAATGTGCGTCTGGCTTTTCAGGCACCCTGCAGAGAGTATATCTTTGGGACAGATAATCTGGGAAGGTGTGTTGCCTGCAGAATTCTTTATGGCGCAGCGACATCCCTTTATGCGGCTGTTCTTGCCGTTCTTGCTGTATTTATTATCGGAACGGCAGTTGGTGTTACAGCAGCATATGCCGGTGGTATTGTGGATCGGATATTAATGAAGATTACATTGGTTTTTCAGGCTTTTCCGAATTTTATTCTGGCAGTTGCAGTAGCCGGAATGCTGGGAACAGGCTTAAAAAACAGTGTGCTGGCGCTGGGGGCTGTTTATTGGATCACTTATGCAAAACTGTCCCGAAGCCTGGTTTTGTCAATCAGAGATTCTGAGTATATAAGGGCAGCAAAAATATGCGGTGCAGGACCGACGGCAATTATTTTTAAATATATACTGCCGAATATGGTTTCACCGCTTATTGTGACGGCTGCTCTGGATGTCAGCAGTTTTATACTGAGTATGGCCGGTTTATCGTTTCTTGGGCTGGGGCCGTCCAGACCAACAGCGGAGTGGGGAGCCACCATGAGCGAGGCGAAAACATTTATCCAACAGGCGCCATGGTGTATTGTATTTCCGGGGCTGGCGCTGTTGGTTACAGTTGTTATATTCAATTTATTGGGAGATGCACTTCGTGATGTGATTGATGAAGGGTAATAAAAGGGTAACATTTTAAATTTATATAAAAAAGAACAAGGAGTAATCAAATGAAAAAGAAATTATTAACGATTGCTGTGACAGCAGCAATGGTGTTTAGCCTTGTGGCCTGCGGCAGTAATGGTGGGAGCAATGAAACAAAGGCGGTGGAGACAAGTGCGTCAGAAACAGCAGCTGAGAGTGCTGTTTCTGAAGGTGATGGTGAGAAAACACTGAAAGCCGGTGCAACAACAGGATTTTTCGGCGCAGAGAGTCTGGATCCTGCGAACAACTGGGATGGATGGATTATGTCCATTTATGGTATTAGTGAGAACTTGTTCAGATTAGATGATAATCTGGCACCTCAGCCATGGCTGGTTGACAGCTATGAGAATACGGATGATACAACATGGGTATTCACATTGAAGGATGGCATCACATTTTCCAATGGTAATGCCGTTACTGCAGAAGCTGTAAAGAAGTGTTTTGAAAGGACTTATAATAATAATACCCGGGCGGCCAGTACACTGAAAATTGATTCCATGGAGGCTGACGGCCAGATATTGACGATTCATACACCAGAAGCGAATCCTACAATTTTGAATGATCTTTGTGATCCGATGTTTGGTGTTTATGATGCGGAAAGTGAGATTGATCCTGAACTTGGGGCATCATGTACAGGACCTTACGTGGCGACTGCTTTCACAGCTATGACAGAAGTAAAGATGGACAAAAACAGCAATTACTGGGGCGGAGAACCGGCAATTGATCATATTGAACTGAAAATTATGGATGATGTAGATGCGTTAAATATGGCACTTCAGAATGGAGAAATTGATATGATTGCACAGCTGCCGGCAGCAAGTGCTTCACTTTTCTCTGATACAAATACCTATACAATTGGTGCAGCAACATCAACAAGATCCCAGTTCCTTCAGTTCAATCTTGAATCAGAAGCATTGAAGGATGTGAATATTCGTAAAGCCATCAGTATGTGTATTGATCGTGAGGGCTATGCAGATGTTGTATTTGCAGGATATGCAAAACCATCTTATGGCATTTATCCGGATACATTGAGTTATGGCGGTACGGATGGCATTAATCTTTCTGTTGATAAGTACGATACAGAAGCAGCCAAAGCACTGGTAGAAGCTGCAGGTTACACACCGGAAAAACCTCTGGAATTAAAACTGGTTACATACAGCTACAACACAGGTTTACTGCAAATGACAGATATGCTGCAGCCGGAGCTGGAAGCAATTGGAATTAAGTTAAGTATTGAGACTTATGATGTACTGGATGATGTACTTCAGGCTGGAAACTTTGATATTGCAGCTTTGAGTTATGCCCTTGCACCAACAGGTAATGCTCAGTATCTGATCAATATGTTGTTTGTATCAGATGGCACTGATAATTATGGCCATTACAGTAATTCAGATGTAGATGCAGATGCACAGAAACTGGAAACTACCTTTGATACATCTGAAAGAGATGCAATCGTCAAAGATCTGACTCAGAAGGTTGTAGATGATTGCCCGGATGCTTTTATTGCCAGCCAGCAGCTGCTTATTGTTTATAACAATAAAGTAACGGGTGTGGATGTGAATCCATCTGAGTATTATCTGATTACGAATACATTGGATATTGCGGAGTAAAACATATGCTTTCAGTTGAACAGCTTTATGTGAATTACGGAGAAAAAGAAATACTGCATGATGTCGATCTTCAGGTTGCTCAGGAAGAAATTGTGATGATTGTGGGAGAGAGCGGCAGTGGGAAAAGTACTCTGGTGCGCAGTATCATGGGCCTTTTGGGTGAAGAAGGACATATTACTAAAGGAAATATTGTTTTTCAGGGGGTCAATTTGTGTCAACTGAACAAAAAACAATACCGGGAGCTGAGAGGCTCCCGTATTGCTATGGTTTTTCAGCAGCCTGAGAGTTCTTTTGATCCCACTCAGACCATTCATCGTCAGTTTTATGAGGCTATGAATGTACATAGGAAAGTCAATGTGCAGGAGGCAGAGCAGACAGCAAAAAGCCTACTTGGAATGCTTGGATTCAGGGAGCCGGAAACCATTCTTTCAAAATATCCTTTTGAATTAAGCGGCGGCATGGCGCAGCGGGTGGCTATTGCGTTGGCTGTTGTTAATGAACCGGCGTTTTTGCTGGCTGATGAGCCTACGAGTGCCTTAGATGTGGTTGTACAGAAGCAAACATTGGATATGATATTGGATATGCGTCAAAAATTGCATATGACAATGCTGATGGTGACGCATAATATGGGAGTTGTCGCATATATGGCGGATAAAGTCGGCGTGATGCATCATGGCCACCTGGTAGAATGGGGCAAAAAGACAGAATTGTTGAAAAATCCACAGCATCCATATACCAGAGAATTGATTCGTGCGATTCCGACCATGAATGGCATTCTTCCGCAATATCAGGAAACACCGCAGATGAAAGGTTGGAAGAACAAAGTCTGGTATTCTGAGACACATTGGGCATTAATGGCGTAAAGGGCATAGGAGATATGAAAATAGCAGAAATTAGAAATCTCAGTTATAGTTATAGAGAAAATTGTGGACAGAAAAAGGCTGTATTGAATGTTTCTTTTGATATTGATGAAGGGGAGTGCCTTGGCCTGATTGGAGAGAGCGGCAGTGGTAAAAGTACAATTGGCTCATTGATAGGAAATTTTCTGACAGGGTATGAAGGAAGTATCCATTTGATGTCTAATGAAAAAGAATTGGCAGACATGTCAAAAAAGGAACGGCATGATTTGTATAGGGATATACAGGTGGTATTTCAGAATCCCTGGCAGTCTTTTCCGCCTAATATGTGTGTAGGAGAAGGTATTGCAGAAGGTATTCGATATTACAGTCGAGGATTAGCTTCAGATCAGAAAAAGTTAAAAGAGAAGGTGTTGGAGACCATGCATCTTGTGGGACTATCCGCATCTTACTATCAAAAGAAATGCAGAGAGCTGAGTGGTGGAGAGTGCCAGAGGGCAGCTATTGGGCGTGCGATTATTCGATCACCGAGGCTACTTATTTGCGATGAAGTCACAAGTGCATTGGATGTGTCGATTCAGGCACAAATTATGCAGCTTTTATTTTCACTGAAAAAAGAGATGGGGATGGCAATGCTTTTTATTTCCCATGATCTTGCACTGGTAGGCGGTATCTGTGATCGGGTCTGTGTCCTGCATGATGGACAGTTAGTGGAAGAATTGCCGGGAGGCAGGGAAATGTATGAGAAAGCAGAACATCCATATACAAGATTACTGATGAAGTCAGTGCTGGATATTATATAGAAAATTTGTAACTGTTCAGAGCCAGGCAAAATTTCAAAAAGCAGGTATAAAATGCGTAGCATTTTGGAGGTTGGCTCTGAACAGTTACAAAAACTTTAAGAACATCGCTTACATTGATATCGGTACATGATAGTGTATTGATTGCATGTACGGTGTTCTTTTTTTACGAATTCATTTGTTGTCAGAACAGTATATGGACGGTATAATGGGACTATATGCAGAGAAATTTTGGGCATAGCTTGATAATTGTGTTAGTTTGATTCACAGGTAATTGCAGAATATAAAGCATTTTTGATGGCTTTAAAAGACTGAGAAGGTGCCATTACCGTGAAACGAAAGGATGGATTTTCGTGAATTTCTGTTATGATGTTTTGAATTATAAGTACCCATCCAGGCGGGAGGTAGTCTACGGGCGAAAGGGCATGGTCTGTACATCTCAGTCGCTGGCGGCTCAGGCCGGACTGGATATTATCAAGGCCGGAGGCAATGCGGTGGATGCGGCGTTGGCCACGGCAGCCTGCATGATCGTGTTGGAGCCTACATCCAATGGCTTCGGCAGTGATGCTTTTGCACAGGTCTGGATGGACGGGAAGCTTTATGGACTTAATGCCAGCGGTTTTTCGCCGGCTTTGCTGACGAGAGAGGCGTTGATGGATAAAGGCTATGAACAGATGCCGAAGTTCGGCTGGGAACCTGTGACAGTCCCGGGAGCTGTTTCCGGATGGAAGAAACTGCATGACCGGTTCGGAACATTATCCTGGGAGAAGATCTTTGAACCGGCGATTCGCTATGCGGAGGAGGGCTATGTGGTGACGCCGGTGATCTCCAAAATGTGGCGTCAGGCATGGGATGATTATGAAGAAAGCCTTTCACCTGAATTGTTTGAGGAATGGAGGAAAGTCTTTGCCCCGGATGGGCATACACCTCGGGCCGGAGAGATCTGGTCATCCAAAGCCCATGCGGAGACATTCAGGGAATTGGCGGCAACGGATTGTGAGAGCCTGTACAGAGGCCGCCTGGCGGATGAAATAGACAGCTATTCAAGGACAACCGGCGGTTATTTGAGAAAAGGGGATCTGGTAGCCTATGAGGCCGAATGGGTACAGCCAGTGAGCACTTCCTACAGAGGTTATGATGTGTGGGAAATACCGCCGAACGGTCACGGCATTGTTGCACTGATGGCTTTGAATATCATGGAATGTATGCAGTTTGCGGCCGGCCATGACAGTGAAGAAGTGGTTCACAGGCAGTTGGAGGCCATGAAACTGGCCTATTCGGATGGGCAGCAGTATATTGCAGATCCCCGAAGTATGAAAGTAACGACGGAGCAAATGCTGTCGAAAGTCTATGCTGCTTACCGTGCGGCCAATATTGGTCAGCGTGCAGCCAAACCGCAGTACGGGAATCCTGCCAGCGGCGGTACGATTTATCTGTGTACAGCGGACGGCGCAGGCAATATGGTCAGTTTTATTCAGTCTAATTACTGCAATTTCGGTTCAGGGATTGTAGTGCCGAAAACAGGCATTGCACTTCAGAATAGAGGATTCAATTTTTATATGGACCCGGAAAGTGCCAATTGTGTCGGTCCGCATAAGAAAACCTATCATACCATTATCCCGGGATTTCTGACCAGAAATGGCAAAGCCATCGGCCCTTTTGGTGTCATGGGCGGTTTTATGCAGCCTCAGGGGCATGTACAGGTGATGATGAATCTCATAGATTTTCATATGAATCCCCAGGAGGCACTGGATGCCCCGAGATGGCAGTGGACAGGTGATATGAATATTGAGATTGAACAGGGCTTTCCGATGGATATGGCAGGTCGATTAAAAGCCAGAGGACATCATGTGACGGTGGCCACAGACAGCATGGATTTTGGCCGGGGACAGTTGATCTTCAGAGATGAGAATGGCATACTGACCGGGGCAACAGAACCAAGAGCCGGCGGCGCTGTAGCAGCCTGGTAGAAGCTGACAGTTGGTTAAGGTAAGAGATAATAAGAGGTGGAAGAAAGTATAAAAATGACGGACTGGAAAAAGTATTTTAACAGCACCATTCTTTCAAGGGGAAGACAGTATTACCATGAGGGAAGAGTCAAGCGGCTGACACATCGTGATCACGAATGGTTTGCGGCTGTTAAAGGCAGCAGGAGCTACAATGTCATCGCCCGGATAGGAGAAGACGGAGATATTGAAGACATGGAGTGTTCCTGCCTTTATGCATATAACGGCCAGAATTGCAAACATATGGCGGCGCTTTTGTATGCGGTGGAAGCAGATCAAAAGGAAGATGGTGTTCAGACAGAATTAGAGCTGGCACAGCAGAGAATGGATAAGGAAGATAAAGTCATTTTCAAAAAGTTGGCAGCCCAGACGGAATATAATTATTTTGATCTGAATATGGCTGCTCAAAAACTGGAATTGTCAAGGAGTATATGGGAGAAGGCCAAAAGACTGGCAGAGCAAAAGCAGATTGTCCTTGATGATATTCAAACGGGGTATTTGGGCTGGTACGGTGATTCGAAGCTTATTCTGCATGCAGAGGGCAGATATCTTACAAAAGGAAATGATGGTTATGCGGTTCAGGTCCTTTGCTCTAAGGACCGTGTTGAACAGGCACTGTGTTATGTCAGAGGATGCAGAGGATCTTATACGGCTCCCGGAGAGGGATATAGAGCGTATAGTTATGGCAATGTTTGTGTCCATGAGGCAGCGCTTATGTATCTCATGGAAGATTATCTGATCGCACACAGACCGGGGGATGCGACAGATTTGCGAGGAAAGCAGATTCTGGGGGTTTATCAGCAAAGATATGTCAAAAACAGTTCAAATACGTCCGTTTCTGACAAGCAAACGCTTTATCTGGAACCAAGGTTTGAGTGTCTGTCAGGTGGTCTGGCGGTATCTTTCAAGGTTGGCACAGGGAAAATGTATGTGATCAAAGATCTGACGGAGTTTGTCGGGCAGATGGAGCGCGGAGATACAGTAGCTTTCGGTAAAACAACAAGGATCAATTTTGCCGGCTGCCGGTTGGAAGAGACTTCTGAGAAGTATTATGCTTTTATTAAAAGACAGATTAAAGAGCAGCAGCAGAGAATGCGCCGCAATCGGACACGCAGTTACTATTCGATGGAAGAAGAAATTAAAGGGAATATCGATTTGTCTGGAACCGGTCTTGACCAGATTTATAGTTTGATCAGGGACAGAAAGCCAGAATGTTCCAAATGGACGTCACAAGGCAGAAAGAAAGTTTATCTTGAATGTGCAGATGGCGTGCCGAAAATGACAATGACAGTGAGCCGGCTGGCGGATGCAGGAAATCAATTTGACGGCATTCATGTTTCATGCAAAATAAACGAAGTCATGGAGGGAACAGAGGCTGTTTATTTCCTTGAAGATCATCGTGAAAAAATAGTGCTGTGCAGAACAGAGCGGGAAACTATAGAAGGTCTACTGCCTCTATATAATATGTCGAATGACAGCGGGGAAATTCAATTTAATATCGGCAGAAAGCATCTTGCGGATTTTTACTATCGGTTTCTGCCTGAATTTAAGAAGTATGGCAGCGTAAAAGGTGCTGAAAGCAGGGATATCCTGCAGTATCTGCCGCCGGAAGCAAAGTTTGCCTTTTATCTGGATGCGGAAGAAGAAAATCTGACCTGCGAGATTAAGGCTGTTTATGGTGAGAACACTGTAGATGTGACATGTCGTGGGGGTTCGGCAGAGGATTTTCGTGATTTTTTTAAGGAACATGAGATTATAGATCAGGTGATGCAGTATTTCCCTGAAGTAGATGAGAGCGGATCGGTCTTTCATTGCGGACGGGAAGAAGCACTGATTTATCAGGTTCTGGATCAGGGAATTGAAGCATTGATGACTTTGGGGGAAGTCAACAGTACAGATCGTTTTAAACGACTCAGTATTCGACGGATGCCGAAGGTATCTGTGGGTGTTTCCATGGAAAGCGGATTGATGGATTTGTCTATTACGCTGGATGACATGACCAATGAAGAGCTTTTGGCGGTTTTGAATAGCTATCGCAGAAAGAAAAAATATTTTCGTCTGAAAAACGGTGATTTTGTTAATATTGAAGAGGATAGTGTGGAAATCCTCGGACAGATGATGGATGCATTGCATTTGTCACCAAAGGAATTTGTGCAGGGAAAGATGCAGCTGCCGGTTTACCGGGCGCTGTATCTGGACAAAATGCTGGAGCAAAGCAGCGGTATTTATCTGAAAAGAGACAGTCATTTCAGAAAGCTGGTCAAAGATTTTAAGACGGTGACGGATTCAGATTATGAAGTACCGGAAACGCTTCAGGATACGATGCGCCAATATCAGACAGAGGGGTATAAGTGGCTGCGTACGGTTGAAAGTGGCGGTTTCGGCGGCATTCTGGCAGATGATATGGGTCTCGGCAAGACACTTCAGATGATTGCGGTATTTCTGGCATGGAAACAGGAGGGACAAAAAGGCACCTCTCTGGTTGTATGTCCGGCTTCTCTTGTTTATAACTGGAAAGAAGAACTGGCACGTTTTGCACCTGCGTTAAATGCCGAGACGCTGACTGGAACACAGAAAGAGCGAAAAGAGAAAATCAGCCGTTATCAGGAGTGGGATGTTCTGATCACTTCTTATGATTTGCTGAAACGGGATATCCATGAATATGAAGGTTGTCAGTTCCGGGGGCAGGTACTGGATGAGGCACAGTACATTAAAAATCATACAACGGCTGCGGCAAAAGCGGTGAAGTTGATCCATAGTCAGGTTCGGTATGCGCTGACCGGTACGCCGATTGAGAACCGTTTAAGTGAACTGTGGAGTATTTTTGATTATCTGATGCCGGGATTCCTGTATACATATGAAGATTTCAAAAAGAATGTTGAAATGCCGATCGTCAAAAATCAGGACAAGCATGTTTCGGACAATCTCAGAAGGATGACAGCGCCCTTTATTATGCGGCGTCTGAAGAAAGATGTGCTGAAAGATCTGCCGGACAAACTGGAAAAAGTATGTTATGCGGCTTTTGATACAAAACAGCAGAAGTTATATGACGGACAGGTTGTTCATATGCAGGCTATGCTGGAGGAACAGGCGGATGCGGAATTTGTTCAGAATAAACTGAAGATTCTTGCTGAGCTGACGAGACTCAGACAGGTGTGCTGTGATCCGTCACTGCTTTATGAGGCGTATGACGGCGGTTCAGCCAAACGTGAAGCTTGTATGGAACTGATTAGCCAGGCTATTGAAGGCGGCCATCGTATGCTGATTTTTTCACAGTTTACATCGATGCTGGAATTGCTGGAACAGGATTTGAAAGCGGCCCATATTGAATGGTATAAGATCACCGGCGAGACAGCCAAGGAGAAACGAATTGAGCTGGTACGTGATTTTAATGAGGGAACCGTGCCTGTATTTTTGATTTCACTGAAGGCAGGCGGAACCGGACTGAATCTGACCGGGGCGGATGTGGTCATTCATTATGATCCATGGTGGAATCTGGCGGTGCAGAATCAGGCAACAGACAGGGCACACCGAATTGGGCAGAAGAATATTGTTACTGTGTATAAATTAATTGCCAAAAATTCTATTGAGGAGAAAATCCTTGAAATGCAGGAAGCGAAGAAGCATCTGGCAGATGAGATCCTCAGCGGTGAGATGGGCGGTCTGTCTGCGTTGACAAAGGATGAATTGATGGCACTGCTGAAAATATAAAAAACTTAAAAAAAACTGTTGACAAATCTTTCACTATAAGGTATTATTAATAGCGTCGCTGGTGCAAACGAGCGACGGTAAGCCCAGATAGCTCAGTCGGTAGAGCAGAGGACTGAAAATCCTCGTGTCACTGGTTCGATTCCGGTTCTAGGCACTTAAAGCTGTTTCGTGATGAAACAGCTTTTTTTGCGTTAAAAACATTTATAAACACATATTATTTTTTTGTAATGGACAAAGGAGGATATTATGTCAAAAGGAAATATTAATTATAAATATTTAAAAAGAAGAAAGTCATGGTTCAGGAGAAATCTGACACTTGTTATATTTATTGCTGTTGTTGTGATTGCTATTGCAGGAGCAGTAACTGCTGGAATTATGTTGTCTCATTATAATAAGGAAAAACAGGATGATAATCATGGGAGTAATGATGAACAGACAGTTGTTTCAACAGAAGAGACAACAGCGGCAAGGGAAGTTGTGTGGATTGATAATAAAGAGCCTGAATCAAAAGAACAAGAATACATTGCACCAGAAGGAGTTTATCTTCCATATTTTATTAAAGTAAACAGAGCTGCTAACTGTGCTACAGTGTATGGGATTGATGAGAATGGAGAATACACTATACCAGTCAAAGCATTTGCAACATCATGTGGAAAAGCAGGCGACGAAACTATTGTGGGTGAGAATTATGTAACATCAGATAAGTACGAATGGGGATATATGGTTGATGGTACTTATGGACGTTATGCATTCAGAATAAGTGGAGGTTATCTGTTCCATTCTGTTCCATATTATTCAATGAATAAGGGTGATCTGGAGGATGGACAGTACAATAAGCTTGGTGATTATGCTTCTCTTGGATGCGTTAGAATGTGCGTTAGGGATGTAAAGTGGATATATGATAACTGTCCATCGGGAACAGGTGTAACTATATATGATGATGCAGTTAATCCTGGACCACTTGGTAAGCCGGATTCTATAAAGATTCCAGAGGACAGTGCTTATGCAGGCTGGGATCCTACAGACCCTGACGAGAATAATCCGTGGAATGCTTATAGTGCTAAGATAGAAGGGGCAAAGGACATTCAGACAAAGATTGGCCAGAGTATAGATGTAATGACAGGGGTTACTGCAACTGATACTTGTGGTAATGATATTACTGCAAAGATTGTGACTGTTGGAAGATATACATTTGACCAGACAGGTACTTATGATATTAAGTATGAAGTTACAGATGCAATTGGAAGCCATGATGAAGTAACAGTAAAGCTTATGGTTACAGAATAAGAGATAATGGAGTTGTATTGATGGGAAATATAGATATTCTGGAAAAACTTGAAGAGTATTCAAAAGCTGGTTATGTGCCGATGCATATGCCGGGAGGAAAGCGCAATACTGAATATGCAAGTACTTCAGAACTTGATATTACCGAGATTGATGGATTTGATAATATGCATAATGCGGATGGTATTATTAAAAATGCGTCTGACAGGGCAGCAAAATTGTATGGAGCAGATAAAACACTGATGCTTGTAAATGGAAGTACAGCAGGAATATTATCAGCTATATGCGGTGCGACGAAAAGAAAAGGAAAGATTATCGTTGCAAGAAACTGTCATGTGTCAGTGTATAATGCATTGATTATGGCACAGTTAGAGCCAGTATATGTTATACCGGAGGTTGATAATGATACAGGAATATACAGAGGACTATCATTAGAACAGATTAGAAAATGTGTTGAAAATAACAGGGATGCACAGGCGGTTATTATAACTTCTCCGACTTATGAAGGTGTTGTGTCAGAGGTAAGGGAGATTGCCAGTTATCTGCATGAAAAAGGAATACCACTTATAGTTGATGAAGCACATGGGGCACATTTTGAATTCAGTGAGGAATTTCCAGAGTCGGCAGTAAAAGCTGGGGCTGACATTGTAATTAACAGTATTCATAAAACATTACCGGCACTTACACAGACTGCACTTCTACATATTTCTGGGAATTATGTAGATTATGATAAAGTGGAAAGATTTTGGAATATATATCAGACAACCAGCCCTTCATATATTCTTATGGCGAGTATTGACAGGTGTATGAGAATTATTGAAGGGCAGGGAGATTATATTTTTAAGGAATATATAAACAGACTTAAGAATTTAAGAGAAAATATTGCAAAACTTAATAATATAAGGTTGATGGATAGTGATGATATTTCTAAGATTATTCTTATATGTGATGATGGAAAGTACCTATATGACAGGTTATTGGATGAATATAAGGTGCAGCTTGAGATGGCATCATTTAAATATGTTATTGCAATGACTTCAGTTGCTGATAAACAGGAGTATTATGACAGATTTCTTAGTGCATTGAAGGAGATTGATGAAAGCTGGAAAGTTGAAAGCAAAGACAGTGAAAATGATGTAGGGGAAAGCTTAGGGTATGCGATTAACAACAAGCCGGAAGTATGTATGTGTCCGGCAGATGCAATTGATTTAATGGATGAAAATGGATATGAAGATTTATCTGTTAATTCACCTGATATATGTGGTAGAATAAGTATGTCATCGGTTCTTATATACCCACCGGGAATGCCTGTTGTTAATGTAGGCGAGCGGATTACCGGTGATGTATGCAGAATTATTAAGAGTGCGATAAATGCCGGGCTGGAAGTACCCGGTCTTAAGGAAGGAAAGATAAGATGCCTGAGATAGCATTTATTATGGGAAAAAGCGCGTCCGGCAAGGATAAGATATATAAAAACCTAATTGAAGATGAAAGTCTGAAGCTTAATACTGTTATATTGTATACAACAAGACCAATGAGAGCCGGGGAGACCGATGGGGTTGAGTATTTTTTTGTAAATGATGAGACAGCTGTTAAGATGCAGGAGAGCGGCAGGATTGTTGAACTGAGAGAATATAATACTGTGTATGGTGTGTGGAAGTATTTTACAGCTGATGACGGACAGATTGACCTTAACAGTGGTAACAGGTATCTGGTTATAGGAACGCTTGAAGCGTATGATAAATTCTGTGAATTCTATGGAAAACAGCATATTATGCCGATATACATTGAAGTAGAAGATGGATTGAGACTCACAAGGGCTATCCACAGAGAACAGAAACAGGATAATCCACACTATGAGGAAATGTGCAGAAGATTTCTTGCAGACAGTGAGGATTTTTCAGAAGAGAATATTGCTAAGGCTGGTATTACAAGAAGATTTAGCAATAATGGAGAGTTAGAGGATTGCATTAGTGAAGTTAAGAGTGCCATATTAGGAGGTATGTATGGATATTAAGGTTAAAGATATAGCACCGGCTAATCAGACCACTCCGGTTAAAGCACAGGAAAAATCAGATGATAGTTTTAAGTTTACACTGATTAGCAATATTGAGGAGAAAGACCTTCAGGAAAAATTGGGAAATATGATGCAGGAAATTACCGAGCAGGGTGAAAAGATTGCAAAGCATATGGATATAAGAGATATGAAGAAGTACAGAGAGCTTGTTAAGGGATTCCTAAATGAAGTTGTAAACCGTTCACACAAGTTTTCAAGAGAGAACTTTCTTGACAGAAGGGGAAGACACAGGGTGTATGGAATTGTTAAGATGGTAGATGAGAATCTTGATAATCTCGCCAGAGAACTGGTAAAAGATGAAAAGGATCATCTTGCAATAGTCGGAGCTATTGATGATATAAGGGGATTGTTATTAGATATTTCAACATAGGAGCAATATGTGTTATAATATTACAGATAAGTAATGAAAAGAGGAATAAGTATGGGTAATTTTTCAGATATATATGGATATGAGACTATTAAAGAACATTTGCAGAGTGCAATATCTATGGGAAAGGTATCTCATGCTTATGTAATCAGCGGAGGACTTGGTTCAGGAAAGAAGCTTATTGCCAGCACATTTGCACAGACACTGCAGTGTGAGGCGGGCGGTGTTGAGCCTTGTGGGGTGTGTCATTCCTGTGTGCAGGCAGCAGGCAGGAACCAGCCGGATATTATCTGGGTTGGACATGAGAAGCCGGGAAGTATTGGTGTTGATGATATAAGAGACCAGCTTGTATCGGATATGCAGATTAAGCCTTACAGCAGTCCTTACAAGATATACATTATTGATGAAGCAGACAAGCTTACTGTTGCAGCACAGAATGCAATGCTTAAGACAATTGAAGAGCCGCCGGCTTATGGAATTGTTATTCTGCTTGCTAATAATCCGGATGTTTTCTTACAGACTATTCTGTCAAGATGCGTTGTGCTTGATCTTAAGCCACTTAAGGATGATGTAGTTATTAAATATCTTAAAGACCACTATGATAATATCAGTGATTACGAGTGTAAATTTGCAGCAAGATTTGCAGCTGGACGAATCGGCAGGGCAATGACTATGGTTGAATCTACTGAGTTTGCAGAGTTAAGACGTGATGTAATGGATGTTATTAAGAATGCTAAGGATATGGATTCGGCTGATATTATGACATCGGTGAAAAGAGTTACCAATTATAAGCTGACTATTGATGATTACCTTGACCTTATGCTTATGTGGTACAGGGATGTACTTATGTTTAAGAGTACGAATGATACTAATCTGCTCATATTTAATGACCAGATGACACTGATAAAGAGTCAGGCACAGACTATGTCATATGAAGGTTTACAGGATATTATTAATTCTATTGACAGGGTTAAGGTGAGACTTCAGGCAAATGTTAATTTTGATCTGGTTATTGAATTGCTTATTATGGCGATTAAGGAAAATTCATAGAATGGAGAGTATAGATGACTAAAGTTGTTGGAGTTAGATTCAGACAGGTTGGAAAGATATATTTTTTTGCACCTGGGAAATATTCAGTCGAAACAGGACAGCATGTTATTGTTGAGACTGCCAGAGGAGTTGAATATGGACAGGTTGTTCTAGGTGAAAGAGAAGTTGAAGATACAGCGGTTATCCAGCCTCTAAAGGCAATTATAAGGGTTGCAACACCAGAAGATGATGAAAGAGAATTAAAAAACAGAGAAAAGGAAAAAGAAGCATTTAAGATATGTCTTGAGAAGATTGCAAAGCATAATCTTGACATGAAGCTTATTAAGGCTGAGTATACATTTGACAATAATAAGGTGCTGTTCTATTTTACTGCTGATGGAAGAATTGATTTCAGAGAGCTTGTTAAGGATCTTGCTGCAGTATTTAAGACAAGAATTGAATTAAGACAGATTGGAGTAAGGGATGAGACTAAGATTCTTGGTGGAATTGGTTCCTGCGGAAGACCTTTATGTTGTGCCACATTTTTACCAGAATTCAATCCGGTATCTATTAAGATGGCTAAGGAGCAGAATCTGTCACTTAATCCAACTAAGATTTCAGGTGTGTGTGGACGACTTATGTGTTGTTTAAAGAATGAGCAGGATACATATGAGGAATTAAATAGTCATCTGCCTAATGTGGGAGATTCTGTTACTACACCAGATAAACTGGTTGGTGAGGTTTCAAGTGTCAATGTTTTAAGGCAGAGAGTTAAGGTATTAATAACTCATGATAATGACGAAAAGGAACTTAAGGAATATCCGGTTGAGGAGCTTCGTTTTAAGAGAAAAAGAAGATTTGATAAGGTCCGCATTGATGATGATAAGGAACTTAAGGCACTTGAAGAATTAGAAAGAAAAGAAGGAAAAGCCCATATTAGTGATGATTAATGAACGAATTGATGATTTGATGAGAGATGGACTAAAGCTTATACAGAATACAGATATTTTTTGTTTTGGAATGGACGCAGTGCTGTTGTCTACTTATGCCACGGCAGGGAAGAAAGACAGGGTGCTGGACATGGGTACCGGTAATGGTATTATTCCGGTGCTTATGCAGTCTAAGAATCCGGGTAGCACATACAGTGCTCTTGAGATTCAGGAGGGAAGCGCGCAGCTTGCCAGAAGAAATGTGGAGCTTAATCATCTTGAGAACAGAATCAGTGTTGTTAAGGGTGATATAAAGGAAGCTTCCACTATATTTGGGGAAGCTTCTTTTAATGTTGTGACGAGCAATCCGCCATATATGAATGAAAATCACGGTATTGTTAATCCGGACAGTGCCAAGGCAATTGCAAGACATGAGCTTCTGTGTAGTCTTGATGATGTTATAAGGGAAGCAAGCCGTTGTCTTAAATCTAAAGGGAAAATGTATATGGTTCACAGACCGAACAGACTTGTTGATATATTTGACACTATGAGAAAGTATCATCTTGAGCCGAAGAGAATGAGGCTGGTGTATCCTTATGTGAATAAGGCTGCCAATATGGTGCTTATAGAAGCGGTTAAGGGAGGTAATTCCCAGCTTATTGTTGAAGAACCGCTTATTGTATACAAGACGGACGGTACTTACACTGATGCGCTTCTAAAAATGTATGAATAGATAGAGGTTTATTATGGATAATGAAAAAAATGTAAAGAAAGACGGACCGGGTATGCTGTATCTGTGTGCAACGCCTATTGGTAATCTTGAGGATATTACTTACAGGGTTTTGCGTGTGCTTTCAGAAGCAGACCTGATTGCAGCAGAGGATACAAGAAACAGTATTAAGCTGCTTAATCATTTTGAAATAAAGACACCTATGACAAGCTATCATGAATTTAATAAGTATGATAAGGCAAAGGTTCTTGTTGATAAAATATTAGGTGGAATGGATGTGGCTGTAATTACTGATGCAGGAACTCCGGGAATATCGGATCCTGGTGAGGAGCTTGTAAAGCAATGCAGGGCAGCAGGTATCAGGGTTACTTCACTTCCGGGACCGGCAGCATGCATAACAGCGCTTACAATGTCAGGACGCGAGACAAGAAGATTCGCATTTGAAGCATTTTTACCAGCGGATAAGAATGAGAGAAAAGAAGTTCTTGCAGAGTTAGCATGTGAAACAAGGACTATGATTATATATGAAGCACCGCACAGACTTACTAAGACACTCGCGGAACTACAAGATACGCTTGGCGGTGACAGACAGATTACTATATGTAAGGAACTTACCAAGAGATATGAGAATTCTATGGAATTCACGCTTGAATCTGCATGTGAATATTATGAAAATAATGAGCCAAGAGGTGAATATGTGCTTGTGATTGCCGGTAAAAGCCGAGAGCAGTTAAAGGCCGAGGCAAGAAAGCAGTGGGAAAACATGAGTGTGGCAGAACATGTGCAGATGTATATGTCGCAGGGCATGGATAAGAAAGAAGCCATGAAAGCTGCAGCAAAGGACAGAGGAGTGTCAAAGAGGGATATATATCAGGAGCTTGAAGGGAAAGCGTAAGCAGCTACCGGATAGTGTGCTCTTTGATGATTGCACGTACTGTCTTGAAAAGATAAGGCTTGATAGTATCTATGTCAGCAGGTTCTTTATAAAGAATTGCGCTGTAGCAAGTTGAACTTACAAGCTCAACAATAAGGAAGAGCATTATTTCAGGCTCTTCAAGTGAGATATCCTCAGCGTTAATCATTTCATAATATACATCTTTAAAGTTAATATCATCAGATGCAACCTTAGTTGTGAGAGCTTCCTTGAAGATTCCCCAGCTAAGGTTTTTTGATATAAATGTGAGAAGAGTCTGATTAGAATTCAGTTCATCTACAATATGATTAATTATAAATATTATTTTTTCTTCGAAACCTAACTGTTCGTTCTTTTCTTTAGAAAATTCTTCTAAATCAGCGACGGCATTCTTAAATAATTTACTTGATTCATGTGATATAAGACGGTTTCTTATATCATACTTGTCCTTAAAGTACAGATAAAATGTACCCTTAGCAATACCTGCTTTCTGAGAAATTTCCGCAATAGAAGTCTTCGTAACCCCCTGGGTAGTAAAGAGATTAAATGCAGTATTCAGCAGAGAAGTAAGTTTCTGTTGTTTGTTAGCTTCAAGCTTTCCCATATCAATCACTCACCTTTATTAGTGTTAATTATTAGTTGGTTATAGTGTGTATTATGAGTTGGTATGGTAATTGATTTCAGGTGCTTTGGAGCCACCGGCACTTAACAAGTTGCAGGAACTGCAACGAGTTTAGTGTCCGCTGTGAGCGACAAGCAGCGCAAGCGTGCCTGAAATTGATTACCATGCCAACTCATTCATAAATACATTATACACCAACCCAATTATAAAATAAATATTAAAAAATGACTTTTGGTCAATTTTCTATTGACTATGTGTTTTGAGGTGCTATAATGTCAACTGAAATTGAAAATGACTATCGGTCATATTTGTTAAAGACATGAATACTTATATGACTAAGGGTTGTTGGCATTTGCATCTTACAGAAAGGCGTGGTTATTTATATGAAAAAGTTTGGAAAAGTTGTTGTTAAGTTAAGAATTCCAATTCTGGTTCTTAGCTTCCTGCTGTTGATTCCATCAGTTCTTGGTTACTTTAATACCAGGGTTAATTACGATATCCTGTATTATCTGCCAAGTGATATCGACACTATGCAGGGACAGGACATTTTGCTTGATGATTTCGGAAAGGGCGCTTATGCAATGGTCGTCGTTGACGGAATGAATAAGTCAAATGTTTCTAAGTTGGTAAAGAAGGTTGAGGGGGTTGACCATGTAGCGTCAGTTATCTCTTATAGTGGAATAGTAGGAGATGATGTTCCTTCAGAAATTCTTCCTGATAAGTTCCGTTCTTATTTTGAAAATGAGGATTCAGGAGCTACGTTGTTTGCAATATTCTTTGATGATACAACATCAAGTGACGATACAATGAAGGCTATTCAGGAAGTAAGAGATGTTACGGATAACCAGTGTTATATTGCCGGTATGTCTGCTGTAGTTACAGATACTAAGACAATGGCAGAAAAGGAGACTCCATTTTATGTACTTGTAGCGGTTGTTCTTGTATGTATCGTACTTGCTATATTTATGGATTCATTCCTTGTACCAGTATTCTTTATGTTAAGTATAGGTATGGCAATTGTGTATAACCTTGGTTCTAATTATTTCTTAGGTGAGGTTTCATACATAACGAAAGCACTGGCAGCGGTACTTCAGCTTGGTGTAACTCTGGATTATTCTATATTCTTATGGCACAGTTACAAGGAAGCTAAGGAAGAAACTCCAGATGATCATCAAGAAGCTATGGCGGTTGCTATTGGGAATACACTTACATCAGTTGTTGGTTCTTCCATAACAACTGTTGCAGGATTCATCGCACTCTGCTTTATGAGCTTTACACTTGGTCTTGACCTTGGTGTTGTTATGGCAAAGGGTGTTGTATTGGGTGTTATTGGTTGTGTTACAATACTTCCTTCCCTTATTCTTACATTTGACAAGGCTCTTGAGAAGACAATGCATAGAGAGATTATGCCGAATTTTGATAAGCCGGCAAGATGGATAGTTAATCATTCATGGATATTCCTTATAATATTCGTTCTGCTTCTTGGTCCGGCAATCTATGGATATAACAATACTAAGGTTTACTATGATTTATCTGATACACTTCCAGAGAAGCTTAACTGTTCGCAGGCTAACAAGCTGCTTGCCGACAACTTTGACGGAACTAATTCTATATATATGATTCTTGCAGACAGTAATCTTTCAGCAGAGGATTCTAATGCAATGATGAATGAGGTAAATGATCTGGACGGAATTTCATTTGCATTAAGTATTGACTCAGCACTCGGTGGAGAAATCCCTACGGAAATGCTTCCTGATTCGCTTGTTTCAGAGCTTAAAGGTGATGAATACCAGATTATGATGGTATCAACTAATTACACAATTGCTTCTGATGAAATCAATGACCAGATTAATAAGGTTGATGCAATTGCAAAGAAGTATGATGCTAAATCTATGGTAATTGGAGAAGCTCCTTGTACTAAGGATCTTATCACTATTACTGATAAGGATTTTAAGACAGTTAGTGCAGTTTCAATTGTTGCGATATTCTTTATTATTTTCTTCGTTTTAAAGTCAATATCTCTTCCGGTTATTCTGGTTGCTGCTATTGAATTTGCTATATTTGTTAATATGGGTATTCCATATTATACAGGAACAACGATACCATTTATATCTTCGGTAGTAATCGGAACTATTCAGCTTGGTGCGACAGTCGATTATGCAATTCTTATGACTACAAGATATAAGAGAGAAAGAGCTGCTGGTAACTCTAAGAAAGAGGCTATATCAATAGCACTTGGAACATCTATTCCATCTATTATTGTCAGCGCACTTGGTTTCTTCGCAGCAACATTTGGTGTAGGTATGATAGCCAGTGTTGATATGATTGCTTCACTTTGTACACTTATGGCACGAGGTGCAATCATCAGTATGTTTGTTGTTATATTTGTTCTTCCATCACTTTTTGTATTGCTTGATAAGGTGATTATTCATACAAGTTTAGGCTTCAAGCCAAAGAAGAACAGTCAGAATTAATGGTAGGAGGAAGATTTATTATGGTTAAAAAGAATTTATTCAGATATAGTTCAGTTTTAATGTGTGTAGTTCTTACAGCAGCAAGTCTTGTTGGCTGCGGTGCTAATACAGCTGCAACAACAGGAACAGATACAGCTTATGTAACAGAGATGGCAGCAGGCAGTACAGAGGCTACGATTACACAGGCAATAACTAATGAACTTGCAGTGTCTAACAAGAGCACACTTGCAACTAACACAAGACAGGAAACAGTTTATGTATTCAATGATGCTTCCGGTAACAAGAATCACATCACTGTCAACGAAAAGATTACAGACGCTAACGGCAATGAGACTCTTAATAAGACTGAGTCAAGTGAAAATGCGCCAGTAACAATGAAGGTTACTTACAAGCTTGATGGCAAGGAAATTAAGCCGGAAGACCTGGCCGGAAAGAGCGGAAAGGTTACAATACGTTTTGATTACACTAATAATCAGAAGAAAACTGTAACAATTAATGGTAAAAAGCAGACAGTTGCCGTACCATTTACAATGATTACAGGCATGATGCTTCCAACAGATGTATTCTCAAATGTTGAGGTTACTAATGGTAAGCTTACTAAGGTCGGTGATAATATTGTGGCAGTCGGTATGACAATGCCAGGACTTAAGGATACTATGAATCTTAAGTTTAATGATAAGTCACTTGACCTTGATATTCCTGAGTATTTTGAATTAACAGCAGATGTTAAGAATTTCTCACTCGATATGACAATGTCTGTAGCAACATCTAATCTTCTTTCGGATATGAATGCTGATGACATTACTTTAGATGATTTAAAGAAAACTGTTGCTTCATTAGATGATGCAGCAACACAGCTTGCAGACGGAACAGTTACATTACAGGATGGAACACAGCAGTTAAGTGATGCAATTCCAGCACTTACTGATGGTGTTGACCAGTTAAATACAGGTGCTTCTTCTCTTAAGGATGGTATATATGCATACGCAGATGGCGCTGCAAGTGCATATGAGGGTTCAGTTTCACTTAATGACAACATGAAGACATATGCTGACGGAATCGGAACTCTTTACAATACTCTTAAGGATAACAATTTTGACAGCAGTGTTGCTTCTGCAGCAGATGGAGCAAGTGAGCTGGCTGCAGGTGCTGTAACACTTGATGCAGGAATTGACAGTGCTTTATCTGGTGCTGGAGCGCTTGTTACTGGGGCAGATACATTATCAGGCGGTCTTACAAAACTTGAAGCTGGTTCTGACCAGCTTGCAGCAGGAACTAATAAGTTAAAGACTGATCTTGAAGCTGGAAAGACAAAGGCAACAGAAAATTATAACACAGCTTATGGAAGTTTCTATAAAGTAGCATTTGCAGTAACATGCATGAGTCAGGGAATTAATCCTAATTCAGCAACACCACAGCAGCAGGCAGTAATCGCAGCAGCTCTGGCACAGGCTGGTATATCACAGACACCTGATGTAACAAGTAAGACACAGTACGCATTGGCAACAGGTTATATATTAAAGAACTATGCATCTGTTAAGCAGGTAGTTGCTGCTACTGTAAGTGCAGCAGCTGGCGGACAGCTTGATGAAGCGACAGTAAGTTCTAAGGCAGATGAGCAGATTGTTACAATGACAAGCGGACTTTCACAGGCTTATCAGGCATATAACAATTGCAATACAACATTATCATCTCTTGAAGATGCCGGATATTTTGATGGTATGAGCGACCTTAATGCTGGTATTAAGTCAGCTAATTCTGGTGCAACACAGCTTAAAGCAGGAATTGACCAGTTAAGCACAGGTGCAGGACAGTTAAGTGCTGGTTCTAAGCAGCTTAAGGCAGGACTTGGAACATTAAGTACAGGTCTTAACACACTCAGCATATCAGTTGGTTCATTCTCAACTTACAAGGAAGGAACTCTCTGCTCAAGCTTATATGCATTAAATCTTAATGCAGGAAAACTTCAGAAGGAAGGAACAGCAGTCCTTCAGAGCGGACTTTCACAGCTTACAGCTAATAATGATACATTAAAGAGCGGAGCTTCACAGCTTGCAGATGGAACAGCTACATTAAAGGATAGTTCAGGAACACTTGCAGATGGAGTTACACAGTTAAACGAAGGTGCAATTACATTAAAGGATGGAATGGCACAGTTTAACAGCGAAGCAATCGAGCCTATCACAAAGCTTGTAGATTCAGACGCACAGACAGCCGTTGATACAATCAAGGCGGTAGTTAAGGCAGGTCAGGAATACAATTCTTTCTTAGGCAAGTCAGATGACAAAGCCGGAAGTGTAACATTTGTTTACAAGACAGCAGGTATCACAGCCAATAAATAAGCTTTTTTCTTTCAAACACTTTCATATAAAGATGGAACAGCCACCCTTGGGTTTCCCCGCGGGTGGCTGTTTCAATATGTTATATATGAATAAATATGAATATTACAAGGTATAATCTATATTAACGGGGATTTGCGTTATAACACATATAAAAACGACTGCCTTTGAATATTTTGGACAGTCGTTTAGATTCATTTGGTTAATTATTATTCTTGTGTTTCTTGATTATCTCTTCATATCTGCGCTGGGAAGCTTTTTCTTCCTCAGTAAGTTCTTTTGGCGCGTCTTCAATATCGTTAAGCTGCGCGAATACATCAGCTAAATCATCAAAATTGAGCAAATTCTTATTATCTGGCATAAATACCCCTCCTTTATTAATGCAGTTATTATGGAAGCTGGTGGAAGAAATCTTCCAGTCGTATAAATGTCTTGGTAAGTACCTCAGCTTCTTCCTTAGTTAAATCCTTCGTGATATTCTCAATCATGTCTTTATGAAAATTCTCATGATGCCTGTAAGCTGCAATTCCTTTATCTGTCAGGGAGGCATACACTATACGGCGGTCTTTCTCACCGCGCTTTCTTATCACATAGCCTTTCTTGACAAGTCCATTGATTCCAACTGTAAGAGTTCCCATTGTTACTCCAAGTGACTTGGAAATTGTGGACATAGTACGAGGTTCTTCAATTCCGATTGCCTCTATAATATGCATGTCTGTAACAGAAATATCTTTAAATTCTTCTGTGATAAGAGCCCTTTCTTCAATGTTCAAGATATCATTGAACAAGTCTACAAGCACAGAATTCAGAGACTCAAATATATCCATAAACACGTACCTTAACCTTACTTATTAATAAAATAATTATATCTTATTAAAAAGTAATATGCAAGTTTGCAATTTGTACAAATGTGGTGTAATATGTCATTGGAATATGCAAAACTGGGTATTTGATACCCTTAATCTATTATGACGTTGGAGGAAGACATGAAATTTATAGCAATTGGTGAATTGATGTTGAGACTATCACCACCTAACTATGAAAAACTTGTAACTACACATGATTTCAGAGTTAATTATGGCGGAGCAGAGGCAAATGTAGCGGTTTCCCTTGCAAACCTTGGTGTTGATTCAACATTTTTTACAGTATTACCTAACTCAGACCTTGGAAAGTCAACTATTAATTATCTTAAGTCTAATGATGTGCATACCAAGCACATTATAAGATCAGAAGGAAGAATGGGACTTTATTATCTGGAAGAAGGTGTTTCTGTCAGACCTTCACAGGTAATATATGATAGAGCTGATTCTGCATTTGCAGAATACGACTATAAGGATGTTGATTTCGAGGAGATTCTTAAGGATTATGACTGGCTCCATATTAGCGGTATCACTCCAGCTCTTTCTTACAACTGCCGTAAGATGATGGATATGGCAGTTAAGGCAGCTAAGAAGATGGGACTTACTGTCAGCTTCGACCCTAACTGGAGAAGTACGCTCTGGTCATTCGAGACTGCAAGAGATGTTCTTAGTAAGTACCTTCCTTATGTTGATGTGCTTATTGGAATCGAACCTATCCATGTATACAGAGAAGATGGAACTGATGTTAAAGACGGTCTTACAATGGACCCATCATTTAAAGACATGGACAGAGTATTTAAGGCAATAGACGAGCAGTATCATATGAAAGCTATTGCAAGAACTGTAAGATATGTACACTCAGGAAGCAACAACTCTTTAAAGGCTTTCTATTATACTAACGGAGAGACTTATGAGAGCAAGACAATTAATTTTGAGATAGTAGACCGAGTTGGTGGTGGCGATGCATTTTCATCAGGACTTATCTATGCCCTTATGGACAATATGACACCTGAAGATACTGTTAACTTCGCTGTTGCTTCTTCAGTAATGAAGCATGCTATCAGAGGTGATACTAATATCACATGTGTTGACCACATTAAGAGACTTATGAAGAATTCGTCTTTTGATGTGCAGAGATAATTTAATATTAAGATTACCTGTTCCGTGTGTGGAACAGGTTTTTTTACGGAGGCTTAAGTTATGAGTATTAATATTTGTCCAATGGTTGCACTGGCAGCCGAGCTGACGAATGTGCCTTTATGGCTTTGTATACCATTTGCATGTCTGCTTTTGTGTATAGCCATAATTCCACTTGTAAAAGGAGAATGGTGGGAAAAGTACAGACCATTTGCTGTAATATTCTGGTCACTGCTTTTCATAATTCCGTTCGCAGTTAAGTATGGTGCTGGAACAGCAGCAGAGACTGTACTTGAATGTCTGGTAAATGATTATCTTACATTCATTGTACTGCTTTTTGGTTTGTTCTGCGTAGCAGGTAACATAACAGTTGAGGGAAGTCTTGTTGGTTCACCAAGAGTAAATGTTATTCTTCTTGGAATAGGAACCTTTCTTTCAAGCTGGATTGGAACGACAGGTGCGTCAATGCTTCTTGTAAGACCTGTTATTAAGATGAATTCTTGGAGAAGAAATAAGGCTCACATTATGGTGTTCTTCATTTTCCTTATATCTAATATGGGAGGAAGTCTTACACCTATCGGTGACCCACCACTTCTTATGGGATTTTCAAGAGGTGTTCCTTTCTTCTGGAGTATAAGATTCTTTCCGATACTGCTCCTTAACATGATTATTCTTCTAACAGTGCTTTATTTTATTGACAAGAGAGCATACAGGAAGGATATAGCAGCAGGTTATATGCCGGAGATTAAGGAAAATGAGCCACTTATAAGATTTGAGGGATTACATAATATTATATTCATCGTAATTATTGTTGTAGCAGTTATATTAAGCGGAGTACTTCCGGATGTATCATTTTTCCAGAATGCTGCCGGCGAGGTAATCTCAATTCCTATATTTGGAGAGGTTAAGCTTGCAATTACTTCACTTATTGAAGTGGTTATGATTCTTTTAGCCGCATTTTTATCATTCAAGACAACTAATGCAGAGATAAGAAAGAAGAACCATTTCACATGGGGTGCCATTCAGGAAGTTGCTGTACTTTTTATAGGTATATTTATTACTATGCAGCCAGCTCTTATGATTTTAAAGAGCGCAGGCGCAGAGCTTGGACTTACACATCCATCACAGATGTTCTGGGTAACGGGCGCACTTTCAAGTTTCCTTGATAATACACCAACTTACCTTGTATTCCTTACAACGGCTGGTTCAATGGGATTTGTGTCAGGACTTACAACAGCTCTTGGAATTGTTCCTGCAAAAATGCTTACAGCAATATCATGTGGCGCGGTATTTATGGGAGCAATAACTTATATCGGTAATGCACCTAATTTCATGGTTAAGTCAATATCAGATGAAAATGGTGTTAAGATGCCAAGCTTCTTTGGGTATATTGTGTGGTCATTGTGCTGCCTTGTACCAGTATTCCTTATTGACACACTATTATTCTTTATATAATTAGGAGGTGCGCATTATGGCAGATAATGATAAAATAACTGAACTTGCGAACAGAATATACGCACTGGACGAGAAAGTATATAAAGCTACAGGTTCTAATCTGGGACGTGTATATCAGGGAAACAAGGAAAAATGTATTAATGATTTAAGAGATTTGATTAAATCAAGTGCGGATTCTTCAGTTCTTAGAAGTGAACTTGCACTTATAAGTAATATGGCAAGAACCACTAAAAAGAATCCTCAGCTTCATAAAGAACTAATGCATGAATATGGTGAGATATTTGATGAAGCAATGGCTATGCAGGAAGCGAGAGAGGGAAATGATATTATTGACCCGGAGCATGCAGAGCTTAACATGTCCAATCTTGCAAACAGATTTGGAAAGGACGACAATCTTATTATAAGCATAGGCCGTTCATATGGCTGTGCCGGAACAGATATAGGTTTCAAGCTTGCTGATAAGTTAAGAATCAGCTATTATGATGTATCTATCATGAACGAGATATTACAGCGTAATGAAGAACATGAAGAAACTGACAGAGCTTTATTCCAGAATAAAACAGCAAGGACACCGGCTCAGTGGTGGAGAGATTTTAAGAAGTACCATGGTCTTTCAAGGTCGGATGTACAGTTCTTTAATACATCTAAGAAGCTGGTCGATTTAGCAAAGCAGGAACCATATGTTATCATGGGAAGATATGCGGATAATATTCTTACTAAGAACCACATTCCTCATATAAGCATATTTATCACAGCTCCTAAGAAGCTGCGTATACAGAGAACTTATCATACAAGCAAAGAGAAGCTTACTTATAAGCAGGCTGCGAAGTATGTTTCAAAAGAGGATAAGGCACATCTTAAAAGATACGCATTCTATACAGGCAAGAAGTGGGGCGAAGCAGATAATTATGACCTTACAATTAACAGTTCAACTTATGGAATTGATGGAAGCGTAGATCTGATTATGAGAATTGTGGCTAAGAATCAGCTTGACAACTAAACATTTATTATATAAAATCTAATCAAATGCATTGACGAAGACAGTAGGTTGGAGTGAAAAGCATGAGCGAGCCGGGATGGTGAGAGCCGGTGCGAGTACTATCCATCTGAACATCACTTCTGAGCATCTTCGCTGAAATCATCACGAGACTAAGCGGGGACGGTAATCCCATCGTCAGGTTAAAGCCAGGGACGCATATGATAGTATGTCGTAATCATTCAGATTTTAGGATAAGTATGTTACCCCTCTGTTGTATTACGGCAGAGGGTTTTTTTCGTATACAACAAAGTCACGGAGAGACTTGGCTTACGAAAAGAAATTATAAGCCACAAGGCAAGAAAGGAAGCTGCAATGATTTATCAGAAAGTTTCTGCGGACATGAAGTTCGTAGACAGAGAAAAAGAAGTTGAAAAGTTCTGGAAAGACAATGATATCTTCCAGAAGAGTATTGATAACAGAAAGGAAGGTCCAACTTACACATTCTATGACGGACCTCCAACTGCTAATGGTAAGCCACATATTGGACATGTACTTACAAGAGTTATTAAGGATATGATTCCAAGATACAGAACAATGAAGGGTTATATGGTTCCTCGTAAGGCTGGATGGGATACACATGGACTTCCTGTTGAGCTTGAGGTTGAGAAGATGTTAGGTCTTGATGGCAAGGAACAGATTGAAGAATATGGTATCGAGCCATTTATCAAGCATTGTAAGGAATCTGTATGGAAATACAAGGGTATGTGGGAGGATTTCTCATCTACTGTTGGTTTCTGGGCTGATATGGATAACCCATATGTAACATATGACAATAACTTTATCGAGTCTGAATGGTGGGCTTTAAAGCAGATCTGGGATAAGGGTCTTCTTTATAAGGGCTTCAAGATTGTTCCTTACTGTCCTCGTTGTGGTACACCTCTTTCTTCACATGAGGTTGCCCAGGGCTACAAGACTCTTAAAGAGCGTACAGCAGTTGTAAGATTCAAGATTGTTGGAGAGGATGCATATTTCCTTGCATGGACAACAACTCCTTGGACACTCTGCTCTAATATTGCTCTTTGTGTTAATCCAGATGAGACTTATGCGAGAGTTAAGGCAGCAGATGGATTCACATACATCATGGCAGAGGCACTTCTTGATAAGGTTCTTGGTGGAATCGAGAGAGAAGAAGGCACACCTGCTTATGAGATTATTGAAGAATACAAGGGTAAAGACCTTGAATATAAGGAATATGAGCCACTTTACCAGTGCGCTAAGGATGCCGCTGACAAGCAGCACAAGAAAGCATTTTTCGTATACTGCGATAATTATGTAACTATGGAAGATGGTACTGGTATCGTTCATATTGCACCTGCATTTGGTGAAGACGATGCAAGAGTTGGTAGAAAATATGACGCTCCATTTGTTCAGATGGTAGACGAGGCTGGTGTTATGAAGCCTGAGACTCCATTTGCAGGAATGCGTGCTAAGCCAACTAAGAAAGAGATGGAAGCAGGCGCTATCAACTGTGATGTTGAGGTTCTTAAGGAACTTGAGGGCAGAGGAATCCTCTTCTCAGCACCTAAGGTAGAGCATGAATATCCTCATTGCTGGAGATGTGATACACCACTTATCTACTATGCAAGAGAGTCATGGTTTATCAAGATGACAGACCCAGAAGTTAAGGCTAACTTAATTGCTAATAATAAGACAATCAACTGGATTCCAGAGACAATCGGTACAGGACGTTTCGGAGCATGGCTTGAAAATGTTCAGGACTGGGGAATTTCACGAAACAGATACTGGGGTACACCTCTTAATATCTGGCAGTGTGAGGACTGCGGTGAGATGATGTCTATCGGAAGTATCGAAGAACTCAAGGAGAAATCAGACAATTGTCCAGATAATATTGAGCTTCACAGACCATATGTTGATGCAGTTACATGTAAGTGTCCTAAGTGTCAGGGAACAATGAAGAGAGTTCCAGAAGTTATCGATTGCTGGTTCGATTCAGGTTCAATGCCATTTGCACAGCACCACTATCCATTTGAGAATAAAGAATTATTCGAGCAGCAGTTCCCAGCTAAGTTCATATCTGAAGCTGTTGACCAGACAAGAGGATGGTTCTACTCATTACTTGCTATCTCAACACTGCTCTTTAACAAAGCTCCATATGAGAATGTTATCGTTCTCGGACATGTTCAGGATGCAGATGGACAGAAGATGAGTAAATCAAAGGGTAACGCTGTTGACCCATTTGACGCATTACAGAAGCATGGTGCTGACGCAATCCGTTGGTACTTCTACGAGAATTCAGCTCCTTGGGTTCCTAACAGATTCAAGGATGAGTGGGTTTCAGAAGGTCAGAGAAAGTTCATGGGAACATTCTGGAACACATATGCATTCTTTGTACTGTATGCTAATATTGATAATTTTGATGCTACTAAGTATCAGCTTGAATATGACAAGCTTTCAGTTATGGACAAATGGTTATTATCAAAGCTTAATTCTTTGGTTAAATTCGTTGATACTAACCTTGAGAACTATAAGATTACAGAGACTGCAAGAGCGCTTGAGGACTTCACTGACGAGCTTTCTAACTGGTATGTAAGAAGAAGCCGTGAAAGATTCTGGGCTAAGGGAATGGAGCAGGATAAGATTAATGCTTACATGACTCTTTACACAACACTTGTAACTCTTGCTAAGATTTCTGCACCAATGGTTCCATTCATGACAGAAAGCATTTATAGAAATCTTGTATGCAGCATTGATAAAAATGCGCCTATTTCAATACATTTATGCGACTTCCCTAAGGTTAATGAGCAGTTCATTGACAAGAAGCTTGAGGAAACTATGGATGATGTATTAGACGCAGTTGTTATCGGACGTGCATGCCGTAATTCAACTAATATCAAGAACCGTCAGCCAATCGGCAAGATGTTCATTAAGGCAGACTGGAAGCTTGATGAGTTCTACACAGCTATTATCGCTGACGAGCTTAATGTTAAGGAAGTTGAATACACAGATGATGTAAGAGCATTTACATCTTACTCATTCAAGCCACAGATGAAGACTCTCGGACCAAAATACGGAAAGCTTCTTAATGCAATCAGAACAGCTCTTACAGAGGTTGACGGTAACGCAACTATGGATAAGCTTAACGAGTCAGGAAGCTTTGAGTTAAATGTTGAAGGTCAGACTATCGAGCTTTCTAAGGACGACGTTCTTATCGAGATGACTCAGAAGGAAGGATTTGTTGCAAGCAGCGACAAGGGTATCACAGTTGTTCTTGATACTAACCTTACTCCAGAGCTTATCGAGGAAGGTTTCGTAAGAGAGGTTATCTCTAAGGTTCAGACTATGCGTAAGGACGCTGGTTTCGAGGTTATGGATAAGATTAATCTCTATGTATCAGGCAACGACAAGATAGCTGATATTGTTAACAGAAATGCCGCTCAGGTTAAGACTGTAGTTCTTGCACAGGATATTATCACTGGAAAGACTGCAGGATTTGAGAAGGAGTGGGATATCAATGGTGAGAAGGTTACACTTGCTGTTGAGAAGCTTGCTTAATGCAGGTAATTGAATAAAAGTTATATTAAGCTGTGTGCTGGTCTTTGAGGCTGGTGCACAGCTTTTTTATGCTATAGAAATATTGATATATATTATTGTAAATGTTACTATTTAATTAAGAAAAATGTTGTATGCGGAGAAATCATAATGATAAAAATTGCAATATGTGATGATGACATTGATTTTATGGATAAGTATGATGAACGGATAATAGACATTTTTAATAAATGTACTATGGGAGATGAAACATATTCGGTCGTCAGATATCATTCGGGAAAGGAACTGCTGGATAATTATAAGAAAGACGGTGCAGATATATTTCTGCTTGATATAGACCTCGGTGACTGTAAAGGATATGAGGTGGGGCGTGAGCTTACATTTAGGGAGTCCGACCCGGCAATTATATATATTACTGGATATTCGGAGAATGTATATAATGCTTTTGTTGGCAGACCGATAGGATTTGTACAGAAGAAATGCCTTGAAAGTGACCTTGAAAAGTTTGTGTATGATGCAGTTTATCATGTTCGTAAGAGGGCGCAGAGAGTAGAGATTACAGGAAAAGATAGAAAATATGAGCTGGCAGCAGATGAAATAGTTGTATTTGAAGTGTATGACCATGAATTAAAGATTACTTTAAAAGATGGAGAAAAGATACTTAGTGGTTCGTTGCACACATATGAAGAGAAACTTGAAGAGTATGGGTTTATTAAAATATCGCGCTCAGTTATGCTCAATCCAAGATATATAAAAAATATATCCGGTGATGAAGCTGTCATGATAAATGGTAGTATTTGTAAAATCAGCAGAAGCAGACGAAAGAATGTGAGAAGGGAATATGAATTATGTACGAGGCGGTAGAAGTGTTTGTAAATATTTTTCAGGCATTTGCAATAACATATTATCTTATAAAATGTCTTGGCGTGAAAGAGGGGAAGAATAGAAAATGTGCATATATAACAGGAGTTATAGTAACAGTTCTGTATCTTGAGATTATGAACAGAATTATTTTTTTTGAGAGCGTGGGAGTGCTTATATATCTAGTTGTATCATTGGCGTTTAGCGCAGTATTCTTATGTGGGAATGTTGCCCAGAAGATTATGTATAATGTTGTGATGATGGTGGCAATTGTATGTGCCGCAATGCTAGGCGCTGGAATTGTAGGAGTAATAAAAGGAACAGATTTCTTAAAAGTAGGACAATATGGAGAATCAAGCAGGTATATTTCACTTGTACTTACGCAGGTGATTTTATGCATATTTTTCTATATGATAATTAAGTTTAAGACAATGAATGAGCATATGGATAACAGATACATGATGGTATTAAGTATAGTTCCGGTTGTTTCAGTAATTATATGCTGTCTGATAGTATATCAGGAAAATAAAAGTGAAAGCATTAGAGCATTATATACGCTGATTGCTGTGGTGGGAATAATCACGGTTAATATTATAAATATGGTACTGATGTCTATTGAACGAAAAGTCTACGAACATAATACAGAGGAAGAACTTCTTGTAGAGGCATACAGACAGAAAGAGAAGGACATTCAGGGGATAATTGAACTTCAGGAAAGATATAGCAAGTATAAGCATGATGAAAAGAACATATTAAGTCTGATTTCGGATTTAGCTGATAAGGGGGAAATGCAAAAAATAAAGAATATTACGCAGAAGTACACAGGTGAGCAGTCTGTAGAAAAGGAAGTAATATGTTCTTCAAATGTTGTACTTAATTATCTTCTTAACAGAAAAATATTACAGTGTGAAGAACTTAGAATTGAGAAAACATGTATTGTATTAGGAAATGTGGAGGAATCAATAGCTGATATAGATATGTATGTAATATTAGAAAATCTTATTGATAATGCTATGGAAGCAAGCCTGAAAACAGACAAACCGGAGATATATGTGATGATATGCAGGACAGAAGATACATTGAGCTTTAATATAGGCAATTCGGTAATGAATGGCATTAAGGAAATAAATACAGATACTCAGACAACTAAGGAAGACAGCAGAAAGCATGGATATGGTTTGAAGAATATTAAAGATGTTGTTGATAAATATAATGGGGAAATATCGTATGAAATGCGTCGACCGGACTATATTATGTGCAGAGTTGAGCTGTCATTGGAAAAGTGAAATACAATTCGCGTTAAAAAATGACCGTTCGCGTAAATCGTATTGAAAAATATTGGAAATGTTGTAAAGTGGAGTCAGAAGATGGTAATTGGTTACAATAAGACAAATGAAAGGAGTGGTTATGAAAAATTGCATACTAAATGTGATAGCAAGTGCTGCTGAGAGAACAGCAAAGTCATCTGTTAATTCTGCATCATTCTTTACAATGTATCAGCCTAAAGAGCCAGATGCATTAAAGAAGGATGGAGTTGACAGGAAGAAGCAAGGGAACGGTATTTTTTAGGCATATGGAGGTATATCTATGAAAGTGAAAAAGCGAGTAAGAACATTTGGAATGATGATGGTGATATTTCTGACATACATAATCTTTCAAAGACCAGACATAGCATCTGCTGCTGATGGAAATGCAGCAGCAACAACAGAAATATGGTTAGATAGTACTCATTCAATTATAGTTGATTACTCAATTGATGTTACGTATAATTATGATGAGGGATATACAGGCTGGATAGAAGATATGGAAATGAGAGACGGTTTTGGGGTTGGTAGTAATACGGTTAACATAGAACAGTTATATCAAAGCGAGTGGTTCTATACCTCGGGTTCTTCAGGCTATCTTGTATATTTTATTGAAGCACATGAAAGATGGAATAATTATACAGGATATCTTACATTCAGGGTAACATGTGATGAATGGGGAGAACTTAGTTGGGGAGTTTCTTATAGAAGTAATTCTTAAGCTGTAAGATATAGGTTTAGTTAGATTAAAAAGCTCTGAATGTAATCATAAAAAACAAGTGGTTATATTCAGGGCTATTAATGATATATAAGAAGGGGGAGATTCTATTGAAGAAGGCAGTATTAGCAATATTAATTGCAGGAATTGCTGTATTAACAGCATGTAGTAATAATAAGACGGTTAAGAATGATGACAATGTTTACAAATATTCTGATTATGAATATAAAGATGAGGCTCAATTTTATATGAAGAAAAATGCTGCGGCTGCGGAAAAAGGGTATTATTATCTTGCAAAGTCTCCAGTTAGCAGTGAAGAATATAAATTTATGTTTTACTACGATATGGTTAATGCCAATAGTGTAGCTTTATGTTCAAATGTAAATTGTACACATGATAATGCAGAGTGCGAGGCATATTTGTCAGATGAAGAATGTCTGGGTAGTACTATATGGTATTATGGTGGAAGAATATACATGATAGAAAAGACAAAGGAGAAGGATATCCTTGTGTCTTATGATAAAACATTAAGAGATAAGAAATCGGAAAAGACATTATCAACAGAAGGTATGTCTTTGTCATCAGCATGGGGTGACATTAAATATGCAGATATTGTCAATGGATATATGTATTATCTTTTATATAGTGATTCGGGGTGTGTAATGTATAAGGTGGACATTAATAGTTCATCTGAACCAGAAAAAGTAAAAGAATATAATGCAGCATTTAATGGTGGAACAGATTTTATAGGGGTTAGTCTTGCGTCACTTAACGCAATAGGTGACAAACTCTATATTAACTGGAGAACAAGTATATCATTAGAGGCAGAAGAATATATCGTGGATTGTCTCGATACTAATACAGGGAATGTAGAAACACTTATTGATATAAGTAGTGATGATGAATTATCTAAAAAGGCAGATTCTAAACACTGGGTTACATCAGAATTATTTTATGATAAAGATGGCAACATGTATTTTGCAGGAGTAGATTCAAGTGCATGGTGTCTTTATAGAATGAATCTTAAAACACAGGAAATAAGTGAAGTATTTAAACTGGATAATAAATCAACCAGAAATTATACAAAACTTGCAGGATATGATGGACAGTATTTTTATGTATTTGATAAACCAGACCTTTCTAAAGGAATAAAGAATATTACAACTGATGATAAAAATATTGTTTATATATTAGATACAAATGGCGAGATAAAAGATACTTTAGAATTTAATCTGGATAGTACTAAGATGACTGCTGATGTAAATATATTGGGAGGAGATAGAAGATATCTGTTAGTAATAACAACAGATACAGATATTCAACAGTTCAAAGCATCTTCAGAATTAATGAGTAAATATGAAGAACTGAAAAAGAGAATGGAAACTGAAGGTTCGAGTAAGCTGGCACAGGTATGTTTAAGTGCAGTGTTGGACAAAGCTGACATTGGAACAGGAAACAAGGAGTGGATACAGATTACTCCGGAATAGGAGCAAAATGGAATTATTGAGGGTTTTACGGAAAAGCGTTGTATTTATTGCTATTTTTCTTGGAATAATAATCTGGTTGAGCATTTTTAAGATTAATAATACGAATGATAAAAAAGTATATGCTTATTATAATCAGTTGATGTATGAATATGCTAATCAAACGGAAATGATTGAATCCTTAACATACAGTAAGTATGTACATGATAAAACAGATGACTACGAAGCAGACAGGGAATATATTGAAGAAGCAATAAAACTTTTACAGGAAAAATATCAATATGTTTATTCATCTGATATGTCAAGGGCAGAGAATAATTACAAAAAAATTATTAACAGTACATTATTTGCAGAGAAGCAAAGTTACTATGTACTTAATGCACAAAAGTATATGGCAGATTTGGAAAGCAGAGGGGAAATCAATTTCTCTATTACTAACACTACTGCTATAGAAAAACTGGTATCAGACAAACAACTTTCGGTCATTTTTCTGGTGATGATGATATTTGTGCTTATAACTTTTATGGAAGAGTTTGAAAATAATATGTTTCTTCAGATTAGAGGCAGTAAAAATTCCAGAAAAGTATTACCGATAAAAAGATGTTTTATTATATTGCTTATATCAATAGTGCTTTCGTTTGTTTTTAATGGTGTAATTCTGGCAATATATAAGAATATTTATGGCTGTAATATGGGAAGTCCGATACAGAATTCTTATATATTTAATATGTTCCCATTAAAGACAAATGTGGCTGCATTTTTTATTATATATTGTATAACATTTGCGATAGCTATGTGTGTGTTGTCCTGGCTGGTATATTTTGTTTTCCTTATTACTGGTAATTACAAATTATCAATAGCAGGAACTGGGTTGTTTTTAGTTTTTGAATATATAATTAATATTAATATATCATCTAAGAGTGCATTTGCATTTTTAAAATACATAAATATTTCAAATGTATTGTTTCCGGGGCAGTCATATTACATATATGAAAACTGGGGAACGGATAATTTTATTACAGATATTCAGAGTACGACTTGGCTTTTGACAATATTACTGGCAATAACAGGATTCATAGGAGTATATATTACATATTCTCATAAATATGCACAGGGCAGGAAGAGTGCCATAACAAAAATAATAGAAAAATGCTCTCAGTTTATCCAGATGTTATTGGGAAAAGTACCTTTATTTGTATCTGAATTATATAAGACCCTTATATTACAAAAGGGAATAATACTTCTTGCTGCTGCTGTTTATTTATTGATATCATGCAGAATGTACAGAGGTGTTGATTACAGTAATACGGATTTCTCAATGAATAATTTTTATTCTATGTTTAGTGGAAATACTGGAGATAAAGAGTGTGAAGCATATATTGAGGAATGTCGTAATGCTGTCGAAGAATTAGGCAAAAAAGCAGAGACAGATGCTAATTATAAATATAAATTCCGTGAAGCAAGTCAGACTCTTGAAAATATGCAGAATTGTCTGAATTATGTAAGAAAAGTTAGTGAGGAAAAAGGGATAGAAGCGAGAATTGTAAATCCCGCTGCTTATGAGGATATATTTGGCTCAAGGAAATATCAGAACACGGAAAGTCAGAATCTTGTATGCGTAATATTTCTTATTCTCATAATATCAGTTGAATATGCATATGAAAAAAGATGTCATATGATAGCTTTTCTTAACACTTCAAAAGAGAGAAGCAGGGTAAAGGCTGTTAAATTATTAAAAATACTTATGATATCATTTCTTATATGGGGACTTTCTGTATTTATTGATATTTTTAATATATGTCAGTTGTACAAATTAGAACAGTTGTCAGCACCAATTCAGAGCCTGCAGATTTTTTATGACCTTCCTTTTAATATCAGCATAGCTGGGTATATGGTAATTGGTCAGGCGTTCAGACTTGTTTTATTATTAATAATATCAATTGGGATATATGGAATTACAAAGATTTTAGATTATAAAGGCTGTCTTGTAATTACATTTATGGTGCTTGTTATGCCATATTTGTTATTCAAATTAGGTATTAATTCTATGAAGTATTTATCTGTTGAGATTTTGATGGATTTTGGAAGAATTATAGGAAAATATTGAAAAATATAGTTTGAGGACAATTGAATAATAAAGTTTGCATTTGTAAATATTATTATGTATAATTAAAACATCTATTGTGGGGCGGATTATAGTTTTTACAGGGTATCGGCGTATTGTGGAGCCGTCCTTATTCAGAAGGGAGTTTTAAATACATGGCGACAAGTTTAACACAGAATTTCAGTAAGGAAGAATTCAAGAAGAATGTAATCAGTAACTGCAAGTCTCTTTACAGAAAGAATATTGAAGAGGCTAATCAGCAGGAGGTTTTTCAGGCAGTTTCGTATGCTGTTAAGGATATTATCATTGATAAATGGATTGCTACCCATAAGCAGTATGAGAAGGACGATCCTAAGATGGTTTATTATATGTCTATGGAGTTCCTTATGGGACGTGCACTTGGTAACAATATGATTAATCTCTGTGCTTATGATGAGATTAAGGAAGCACTTGACGAGCTTGGTCTTGATATTAATGTTATCGAGGATCAGGAGCCGGACGCAGCTTTAGGTAATGGTGGTCTTGGCCGTCTTGCAGCATGTTTCATGGATTCTTTAGCAACTCTTGAATATCCTGCATATGGATGTGGTATCCGTTATAAGTACGGTATGTTCAAGCAGGAGATTAAGGACGGATATCAGGTAGAGGTTCCTGATAACTGGTTAAAGGATGGCAATCCATTTGAAATTAAGAGATCTGAATACAGATATGAAGTTAAATTTGGTGGATATGTACGTTCTTACAGAGATGAGAAGACTGGAAGGGATATGTTCGTTCAGGAAGATTACCGTTCTGTAATCGCTGTTCCATATGATATTCCGGTTCTTGGATATGGCAATAATACTGTTAACTCTCTTAGAATCTGGGACGCAGAGCCTGTTAATACATTTAACCTTAACTCTTTCGATAAGGGTGATTACCAGAAGGCTATTGAGGAGGAGAACCTTGCAAAGAATATCGTTGAGGTACTTTATCCTAATGATAACCATTATGCCGGTAAGGAATTAAGACTTAAGCAGCAGTATTTCTTCGTATCAGCAAGTGTACAGAGAGCTGTTGACAGATATAAGTCAATGAATAATGGGGATGTTAAGAATCTTTATAAGAAGGTTACTTTCCAGCTTAATGATACACATCCAACTGTAGCAGTCGCAGAGCTTATGCGTATCCTTATGGATGAGAACGGACTTGAATGGGATGAGGCATGGGATGTAACAACTAAGACTGTTGCTTATACTAACCATACAATTATGGCTGAAGCACTTGAGAAGTGGCCTATTGAATTATTCTCAAGACTTCTTCCAAGAATTTACCAGATTGTTGAAGAGATTAACCGTCGTTTTGTAGAAGAGATTAAGGCTAAATATCCTGGCGACCAGGAGAAGGTTCGTAAGATGGCTATTATCTATGACGGACAGGTTAAGATGGCTAATCTTGCAATTGTTGCCGGATATTCTGTTAATGGTGTTGCAAAGCTTCATACAGAAATCTTAAAGAAGCAGGAGTTAAGAGATTTCTATGAGATGATGCCAGAGAAGTTCAATAATAAGACTAATGGTATTACTCAGAGAAGATTTTTAAAGCATGCTAATCCGCTTCTTTCAGACTGGATTACAGATAAGATTGGAGATGGCTGGGTTACAGATTTAAGCCAGCTTGAGAAGCTTATGCTTTATGTTGATGATCCTAAGGCACAGCAGGATTTCATGCAGATTAAGTATAAGAATAAGGTTCGTCTTGCTAAGTATATCAAGGAACATAATGGTATTGATGTTGATCCTAATTCTATCTTCGATGTACAGGTTAAGAGACTTCATGAATATAAGAGACAGCTTCTTAATATCTTACATGTTATGTATCTGTACAATCAGATTAAGAGAAATCCTGATTATGATATGGTTCCAAGGACATTTATCTTTGGTGCCAAGGCAGCAGCAGGATACAAGATTGCTAAGCAGACAATCAAGCTTATCAATAATGTAGCTAACGTTATTAATAATGATGCTTCTATCAAGGGCAAGATTAAGGTTGTATTCATTGAGAACTACAGAGTATCTAATGGTGAGATTATATTTGCAGCAGCAGACGTAAGTGAGCAGATATCTACAGCTTCTAAGGAGGCTTCAGGTACAGGTAACATGAAGTTCATGCTTAACGGTGCCATTACTCTTGGTACTATGGACGGAGCTAATGTTGAGATTGTTAATGAAGTTGGTGCTGAAAATGCACAGATATTCGGTCTCAGCTCTGATGAGGTTATCCGTTTCGAGAATGAGGGCGGATATGATCCAATGGAAATCTTTAACAATGATCAGGAAATAAGAGATGTTCTTATGGAACTTATCAATGGAAAATATTCTCCAGAGGATACAGAGATGTTCAGAGATATCTACAATTCTCTTCTTAACAATGATGGAGGCAGAAGAGCAGATACTTACTTTATTCTTAAGGACTTCCGTTCATATGCAGAGGCTCAGAGAAAGATTGATGAGAGATACAGAGATACTAACGGCTGGGCCAAGACTGTTATGACTAATACAGCCAAGGCAGGTAAGTTCTCATCAGACAGAACTATTGAAGAGTATGCTACAGAAATCTGGAAGCTTACTAAGACTCCTGTTGAGATGTAATATCGGATTTGTCAGAAGATTATTGAATATTTCCCCGCACTTTGTGTGCGGGGATTTTTACATTTAAAAACAGTATAAACTTTACGAATCTGGAAAACATATTAACATCAAAGCTTTGCGAAATGATAGGAGGATGTTAGTATGGCGAATGTAAGAACGCGAGGAACCGACAAGGTTAAGGTTGTGTCAGCGGTTATTACGCTGGCAGTTATTGTTGCACTTGTGTTTGGGATATTTTCAGTAGCACAGAATGTTAAGAAATCTAAGAACAACAATCTTGTGAATCTGAATGAAACAGAAGGAAATGTGGCTATCAAGACAGATGACGACCCGGATATTCCAGTGGAAGAACCTACAGTAGGTGATGATGATATTATTAATGCCAACGCAAGAGCAAGCATGTCTGATGATGGTGATGGAACTGAGGATGAGGTTACGGAGCAGACAAAGGAGTCTCAGACAGAGGAACAGACGGTCAAGCCTATGACTGAAGCAGAGGTTATGGCAAATGCTATAAGTAAGTATACATTTGACCAGGGAGAGCTTATATACTGGCCTGTCAGCGGAACTGTTACGCTTGGATATAATATGGATTCTACTGTGTATTTTAAGACTCTTGGCATGTACAAATGCAGTCCTGGTATGGTAGTTGCTTCAGATGTCGGAACTAAGGTATGTGCAGCGGTATCAGGTGTAGTTGTTGATGTTGCAGAGAATACTGAAACAGGACTTACTGTAAGGGTTGCAGCAGGTAATGGATATGAGATGACAACTGGTATGCTTTCAGATGTGAATGTTAAGATTGGAGATACAGTTACAGCCGGTCAGCTTCTTGGTACCGTGGCCGAGCCAACAGCATACTATAAAGAAGAGGGTCCAGGAATATATTTTGCAATGACAAAGGACGGTATTCCTGTGAATCCTATGGATTACCTCGGTGAGTAATTGTTGACAATACGCGTAAAACCGGCACCTGTTAATGATTTTACAAGCAATGTGTGCGGAGAAACAGCCGGCAGTCTCCATTATATAAGTGGGATAACGCCTGAAAGGGCAAAGCAGGTGCTTAATATAGATAAAGGCGGCGGAAATCCGCCGCTTACATATTCTATGGGTGTGTGGTGATTACATAATAGCAACGAAGTTATACATCAGTATGAAGTGACAGAGGCTTCCAGCCATAACAAATACATGAAAGATTTCATGTGTTCCGAAGTTAGGGTGCTTTGTGTTAAATGCAGGCATCTTAATTGCATATATTACGCCGCCAACAGTGTAGAAGATTCCGCCGGCGAGAAGCCAGAAGAAAGCGGCTCCGGCAAGTGCTGAATATATCTGAGGAAGAGCCATAACACATGTCCAGCCCATTACAATGTAGAGAACTGAAGATATCCACTTAGGACAAGTTACCCAGAGAAGCTTGAATGCGATAGCAAGAATGGCGATTCCCCACACGATGCCAAACATAACATAGCCATATATATTATGAAGTACAATTAGGCAGACTGGAGTGTATGAGCCTGCGATAAGAACAGGAATCATGCAGTGATCAAGCCTTTTCAGCACAATATTGACATTACTTGATATATCAAATGTGTGATAAGTTGTGCTTGCTGCATATAGAAGAATCATACTTACCATAAATACAGTCATTGAAACAATAGAAACGGTTGTTCCATAAGAGGCTGCTTTAAGAATAAGTGGGAATAATCCTGCAATTGCACAGAGCATGCCGATAAAATGTGTTATCGAACTGCCAGGGTCTTTAATAATCATCTGTGCCTTTATCTTAGTGTGTATATTATCATTCTGTAAATGAAGTGCTGGTGCAAAAGTTGTCATAATAAATCCCTCCTCCTATAATGACATGTAGTATTAAAAACTACATCTTGTTGACATGATAATATAACAAATGGTTTGATAATGCAAGCGTTTTATATAAAATTAATAATTATTGAAATTTTTACTATAAATAATAATATTTGAATATGAATAAAATAAAAGTTGAAACCGTTGTTGATATAGTGTAAGATATATAATATAATTTATAAATTTTAAGAGGTGTAATATGGAAGCAATTAGAACAATACAGGATTTTAAGGATTTCATGAATGCCAATTATAATAATATATATTCAAATGCAATTAAAGCCGAAGAACTTACATTAGAAGATGAGTGGATGAAAGAAGATGAGTGGGAGGCTGTTTATCAGCAAGAGGAGAAGAATAATGGGAAAGTATAACATAGGTGATGTATGGTGGACGCATTTTCCTTTTGAAAATAGTAATATTGTGAAACATCGCCCGGCAATTGTAATTAATGATGATGAAATCGCTATTTTGGCTATGTATGTTACAAGTAAAGATAAGGAAACTCCTTATAGTATAGAGATAACTGATTGGGAGCAGACAGGACTTAGTAAAGTTTCATGGGCAAGAATTGATAGAATAATAAGTATAAGTGAGTGGAATCTTGACCGTAAAATAGGAAAATTAACAGAAAGAGATTTACTTAAAATTCTACAATTAGTAGCTGAGATAACAACAGAGACTTTTCATGAATTTTCTTTAGCTGCAATAAAAAATAATAATAGATTTTTGCAAATATATGATAATAGATGGAAGTGCTGGCTGTTTCCTTATTTTAGAAGTACACAGAATAATAATAAAGAAAATATTGATTTGAGTATAAGTAATTTACTAAAAATACAATTATCTACCAAATATATAGCTCAAGCAAAGCATTGCAAATATTCTGTAAGTGATGGAGTATATAAGATTTATAATCATAAGTTATATATGATTAGATTAGATGAGTTGCCAGAATATATGGATAAGGATGAATTTGAAATTGGAGATAAAGTATTTAAATGGTTGTCAATCGGAGAGATGGAGGAAGATTTTGATATTATGTCAAAAAATGATGATGTAATAGCTTTTGTAAAGAAAAGGTGTTGCTAAGATTATAAAACTAAAGGCCCCTGATGATTACATGAAAATGTAATTATTAGGGGTTTTGTTATAAGATAAATTGATAGTAATATTATTGACATACCATATAAGTAGGAATTAAAATTTAGATACAAAAAGCAAAGAAAGGACAAACTATGTTAAATCAGTTTTCAAGAACAGAGCTTCTGTTTGGTAAAGAAGCTATGGATATATTGGAAAATTCCCGTGTCGCAGTATTTGGTGTAGGCGGCGTTGGTGGATATACAGTGGAGGCACTTGTAAGAAGCGGTGTAGGTGCGATTGATGTGATAGATGATGATAAGGTGTGTCTTACCAATCTTAACAGGCAGATTATTGCAACAAGAAAAACAATAGGACAGTATAAGACAGATGTGTGCAAAGAGAGAATTCATGATATTAATCCGAATTGTGAGGTTACTGTACACAAATGTTTTTTCCTTCCGGAGACTAAAGATCAGTTTGATTTTTCAAAATATGATTATGTAGTTGATGCAGTTGATACTGTAACGGCTAAGATTGCACTTGTAATGGCGTGTCAGGAAGCAGGAACCCCGATTATAAGCAGTATGGGTGCTGGTAATAAGCTTAATCCGGCGGAATTTGAGGTTGCTGATATATATAAGACATCGGTATGCCCGCTTGCCAAAGTTATGAGAAGAGAATTAAAGAAGAGGAATGTTAAGCACCTTAAGGTCGTATACTCTAAGGAAAAGCCCGTTCGTCCTATTGAGGATATGGGAATCAGCTGCCGTACTAACTGTATATGTCCTCCGGGAGCAGCCCACAAATGTACAGAAAGACGCGATATTCCGGGTTCAACCGCATTTGTACCATCTGTTGTAGGACTTATAATTGCCAGTGAAGTTATTAAAGATATTACACATGATGCAATGGTTAAAACTCGTCATGAAAATGGTGTTGACATTGAAGGCTGATAGTGGTATTTTATATTCAACAACACATTTACACATCAAGTTAGTAGGTTAATGGGAACGCAAAAGCATATTTGCAAATGCATTCAATACAAGGAGGCTAAAATCCTCTCCTCGTCAAAGGACTCGGATTTTGCTTCGCAAAACAAGGAGGATTAGTATGAGTAAAGTAATTAACAGTGCATTGGAACTTATTGGAAACACACCTCTTCTTAACGCAAGCCGTTACGCTAAGAATGCAGGAATTGAAGGAGTTACACTTCTTACAAAGCTTGAGTATCTTAACCCGGCTGGTTCAGTTAAGGACAGGGTTGCCCTTGCTATGATTGAGGATGCTGAGAAGAAGGGTGAGCTTAAGCCAGGAGCAATGATTATAGAGCCAACATCAGGTAATACAGGTATTGGTCTTGCTGCAGTTGCAGTTGCTAAGGGATACAGAGCAGTTCTTACTCTTCCAGATACAATGTCAGTTGAGAGAAGAAATCTTCTTAAGGCTTATGGTGCAGAGATTGTTCTTACAGAAGGCGCTAAGGGTATGAAGGGTGCTATCGCTAAGGCTGAGGAATTAAAGGAGCAGAATCCTGGTTCAGTAATCTTAGGCCAGTTTGTAAATCCAGCTAACCCAGCAGTTCATAAGGCTACAACAGGTCCTGAAATCTGGGAGCAGACAGAAGGAAAGGTTGATATATTTGTTGCAGGTGTGGGTACAGGCGGAACTGTTACAGGTGTTGGTGAATACCTTAAGTCACAGAACCCGGATGTAAAGATTGTTGCTGTAGAGCCAGCTACAAGCCCGGTTCTTTCAAAGGGAGAGGCAGGACCACATAAGATTCAGGGTATTGGTGCAGGATTTGTTCCAGATACCCTGAATACTAAGATATATGATGAAGTTATCGCAATCGAGAATGAAGATGCATTCGTAGAGGGTAGAAGTTTTGCAAAGAGCGAGGGTATACTTGTTGGTATCTCTTCAGGTGCAGCACTTAAGGCAGCACAGATACTTGCAGCCCGCCCAGAGAATGCAGGAAAGACAATTGTTGCACTTCTTCCAGATTCAGGTGACAGATATCTTTCAACAGCACTTTTTAATGAACAGTAATATATTAGAAAAAAGGCAGGGACTTGAAATTTAAGTCTCTGCTATTTTTATACCCTTTAGGGTGTAATATACAATTTTGTTGATGAAATATACCCTATCGGGTGCTTTTTGCTTAAAAAATATTGACATTATACCCGAAAAGGTGTAATAAAATGTATATACAGACAAGAAGAGGGAATAATAATGAACAAAATTGCTGAGTTTATAAAACAAAATAGAAAAGCAAATGGTCTTACTCAGGAAGAATTTGCGATTCGTTCAGGATTGGGATTAAGATTTGTCCGGGAATTGGAGCAGGGAAAAGAAACAGTAAGAATGGATAAAGTTAATGTTGCATTATCAATGTTTGGAATGGAAGCAGTACCAGGAAGAAAGGAAAAATAATGGAGATTTTAAGGACTGCCTATGTGTATGTTAGAAATGTATATGCAGGGGAATTATGTGAAACAGATGATGGATATTTGTTTAGTTATGACAGTGATTATATTGAATCTTATGGTGCTAGTGCGGTATCGCTTACAATGCCGCTTTACAAACAGACATATACTTCGAAAACATTATTTCCTTTTTTTGATGGACTTATTCCAGAGGGGTGGATGCTTCAGGTTGTGAGTAGAAATTGGAAAATAAATATACAGGATAGATTTGGTCTGCTTATTGTTTCTTGTAAGGATTGTATAGGAAATGTCAGCATAAAAGAGGTGAAGGAATGAATTGTTTATGTTGCGGAAAAACATTAAATAATGGCGGAATAGACGGCTGGCATAAAAAATGTATTAAAAAATTTTTTGGAACAAATGAGATTCCGGAAATCGATATAAATAAAAGTATAATAGAAAAAATAGCTTTAGAAGCTACAACAAAAGGATATACAGTTACTGGCGTTCAGAAAAAATTATCGTTACATTTGTTCTCTGAAAAGACGAAAGCAAGACTTACGATGGTTAATTATCCAACGGGATTCATTCTGAAACCACAGGTTGATGAATTTGAGGCGTTACCTGAGGCAGAGCAGCTTGTTATGTGTATGGCAGATATTGTGGGGATAGTAACTGTGCCACATGCGTTAATTCAGAACAATGGTAGTTATGCGTATATTACAAAAAGAATTGACCGTAAGATAAGTAAAGATAATGTTCAATTGATAGCTATGGAAGATTTTTGTCAGTTGGATTTAAGACTTACACAGGATAAATATAAAGGCTCATATGAGAGATGTGCTAAAATAGTAGACAAGTATTCAAGCAGACAAGGTCTGGATATGACGGAGTTATATCTTAGAATAGTTTTTTCATATGTAGTTGGTAATTCTGATATGCATTTGAAGAATTTTTCTCTTATAGAGACTGAAGAAGGAAGTGGAGAATATATTCTTTCTCCAGCATATGACCTGCTTCCGGTTAATCTGATAATGCCGGAAGATAAAGAACAATTTGCACTTACAATGAATGGAAAAAAGCAGAACATAAGAAGAAAAGATTTTCTGATATATGCTGAGAAATGTGGAATTTCCAAAGTATCGGCTGAAAAAATGATTGAAAGTATTGTTAAGAAGAAAGACAAATTTATTAATATGTGCATGGAGTCATTGTTGCCTGAACATCTGAAGAATGAATTTGTAGAGTTGTTGGAAAAAAGAATAAGTGTGTTAGAAAAATAAAAGGGCAGGGACTTAAAAATTTCAAGTCCCTGCCCTTTTTTCGTTAGATATTAAGTAAATCACTATATACTTTCAAAGCACCATCTGTATCATGAGCAAGTACCTTCTTGGCAAGTACTTTACCAAGCTGGACCCCTTCCTGGTCAAAGCTGTTGATATTCCATACGAAGCCCTGGAACATAATCTTGTTCTCGAAGTGGGCAAGTAAAGCACCAAGTGTCTTAGGAGTAAGCTTGTCTCCGATAATAATGCTTGAAGGTCTTCCACCCTTGAAGTTCTTGTTAAGGTTGTCGTCAGATTTTCCACATGCAAATGCGACTATCTGAGCAGCAACATTTGCACAAAGCTTCTGCTGGCTTGTGCTGTCCTGAATTGTAACATCTGTTTCTAACTGGTTGTTCTTAAATCCGATGAACTGTAATGGCACAATGTCAGTTCCCTGATGAAGAAGCTGATAGAATGAATGCTGTCCGTTAGTTCCCGGTTCACCAAAGATAACAGGTCCTGTAGGATAAGTAACAGGCTCACCAAATCTGTTTACTGACTTACCGTTAGATTCCATATCAAGCTGCTGAAGATGAGCAGGGAAACGGCTTAAAGCCTGTGAATATGGAAGAACGGCTGTACAAGGATAACCTAATACATTTCTTTCGTATACACCAATAAGGGCATCTAACATCTCAGGGTTCTTGCGCATATCAGGATTAGCTGATAACTTGTCCTCCTCTGCAGCACCATCAAGGAATTCTGCAAATACTTCAGGTCCGAAAGCAAGTGATAATACTGCACCGCCAACTGATGAAGTAGAAGAGAAACGACCTCCGATATAATCATCCATGAAAAATGCGTCTAAATAATCATCACTCTTGGCAAGTGGTGAAGTCTCGCTTGTTACGGCAATCATATGCTTAGAAGGATCAAGTCCTGCCTTCTTTAATGCGTCCTTAACAAATGATTCGTTAGTAAGAGTCTCAAGTGTTGTACCTGACTTGGAAACAAGTACGAATATAGAATGTGCAACATCAGTAGAAGCAAGCACTGCGGCTGCGTCATCAGGATCAACATTGCTTATGAACTTAGCTTCCATCTTAAATGCATTGTTCTTCTTAGCCCAGTTCTCAAGTGCTATGTACATTGCACGAGGACCGAGGTCGCTTCCACCGATACCAATCTGAACAACAGTTGTGAACTTCTCGCCGGCTGCATTGGTAATCTCACCGTTATGCACCTTGTTAGCAAATTCTGCAATTCTTTCCTGCTGTGTCTTGTAAAATGTTCTCTTATCAACGCCATCAGCTTCAACAGCGTCACCTAACTGTCCTCTTGTCATGTGATGGAGAACAAGTCTCTTCTCACCAGTGTTAACAACTTCTCCGTTATATAAAGCCTTAAACTTGTCTGCAAGCTGAGCCTCATCAGCAAGCTTTTCAAGTGCAGCAAGTACATTTTCATCAACCTGCTTAGATGCATAGTTATATGAAAGGCCGGCAGCCATAGGTATGCTGTAATTCTTAACGCGTTCTGCACCATTATCACCAGACATAACTTCTGTAAGACAGGCTGGCTTAACATCTGCTAACTCCTTGTAAGATGAAAGTGTGTCTAAATTGTTCCATGAAACCATAATCCATATCTCCTTCTCTACAAATATTTAATTACACAATAAATCATAATAAAATTATACTATTTAAGATTGTCGAATTCAAGGAAAAGGAGAAATTAAAAAGAGGAATAAGTCCAAAAACTTATTCCTCTTTGAATCCTTATATTATGCGATTCTATTAAGGTTACAATTAACCAAAGTATCTCTTAAGAAGTCCCTCGAATGCCTTACCATGTCTAGCCTCGTCACGAGCCATCTCATGAACTGTATCATGGATTGCGTCAAGGTTAGCAGCCTTAGCTCACCAGATATTTACTGGGGTTGAAGGTGCTTTAAAGGACATTTTTTCGGACAATTTTTTTATAACTAATAGCAACTTTTAAATATGTTCGGACAAATAAAGTCAACTTATAAGGAGATTTAATATGTTCGAACAACAATTATCAAAAGGAGTATATCAGTTAGATAATGGCTATTGGGCTTACAGATTTTCGATTTTAATTAATGGTAAATCCAAAGCCCAAAGAAGGGTAAAAGATGAAAATGGAAAACCTTTCAAGACACAAAAACAAGCTGCAAAAGCAAGAGCAAAAGCAATCATAGAAGAACAGACAAAAGCAAAGTTGCCGCAAGTTAAGATTGTAAGAAAAACAGTGGAAGATATCTTTAATGAATATTGTGAGAATGGAAGAAACGGAAAGGCATACAGTACTATTAAGAAACAAGATAGTTTATGGAGAAATCATATAAAACAAAAGTTTGGGAGAAAATACATTGATGAAATAAGAATATCTGATATACAGGATTATCTTACGCAATTATATTATGATGAAAACAGGGCATATAGTTATGTGGAATCATTTCTTAAAATGTTTTATCTGATATATGGACAAGCATATTCAAGGGGTTATATAGATATAGATAACTATAATAAAATGTGTGTAAATAAGGATAGTAAAATACATATGCCTAAGTTAAAAGTAGATGAGGACTTAGACATTGTATCATTTGACAGTGCTACTATTGATAAATTGGATAAATATTTTAAGGGTACTAATGCAGAAACTGCATATATGTTAGGTAGATATTGCGGATTGCGTATAAATGAATGTTATGGTTTGAAATGGTCTAATGTAGATTTTAAAAAGGGAACAATAATAATTGATAGGCAAATGCAGTATCAAGAGGGAATGATAAAATTAGTATCTTTAAAAACAAGAAATGCAAAAAGAACTATATATATGTGTTCTAAGTTAAAAAGATATTTGAAGAAAGTCTATAATCAAAGAACAATGGATATGATTGAATTTAAGGAACAGCGTGAACAGAATCAAACTATGATACAAGATATAGACAAAGGAAAGTTATCTAGTTTAGAATTAGTAAACTGTCTCCCAAATGGAAAGATTCAAACAGTTAATTCTATGAAGTTTCATTCAAAGACGCTACAGCATGAATATAATATAAAATTTAAGTATCATTATCTGCGACATACATATGCAACAAATCTTGCTGCAATGAATACTCCAGAGCATTTATTGTGTAATCAAATGGGGCATTCAAGTGTAAATGTTACACATAGATATTATATTGCTATTTCTGAAAAGGGAATAAATGAATTACTAAATAACATAGAAAAGATATAAGAAAACAGGGAGTTAATAAACAAACATTAACTCCCTGTTTTCTTATCTTCTTTATATTCAGCAATATCTTCAAGTTTACAATGTAAAATTTCACATAATTGGTTTAGGGTAAAAGTATTTACATTACCATTTTTTCTAAGTCGGTCTAATTGACCTGTGCTTATTTTATAGTCTTTAATAAGTTTATATTGAGAAATCTGTCGTTCTTTAAGTGTAATCCACAATTTATCAAAAGAAATCATAATTTTAAAAACCTTTTATTTAATACTTAATAATTATGTTATTAAATAGTCCATATGTTGACAATTGCCCGCGTGCGGGCTATATTTAAAGAGAAAGGGGGAATAAATAAAAAGCATAAAATAAATATAAGAGAGGTAAAAAATACATATATTTATGAAGATTGCTAAAGGTAAAAACATATTGTCAATATCAAGGATAAAATGAGGAGATAAGATTATGAAAAAGAATGGTTTTAGTAAAATATTAATTGGAGTATTGTTGATTATAGCAGTATTAGCATGTGTTGGCTGCGGCGGTTCTGCAAATCAGAATGAAAATAAGAAGTCAGATACAAGCATGTATATTGGAACATGGAAAACATTAAATGCTAAAGGAGATATGATAGAATTAAGAGATGATGGTTCGGTGGTAAATCCTGTAGAGAAAGTTGTATTCAGTTATACATGGAATGTTGATGGTAATTATATCGTTATAGATAACAAAAAATATACATATACAACAGTATTTGACAAAGAAGCATTAAAGTGTGAAGATGAAGAAAATAAATATTTGGTCAGAGAAGATGTATACAATGAGATATGTGACGACGCATATGTAACCATAGAGATTAATGAAAATAATATATTGGATTATATAACATTTACTACAATAGAGGTAAATACAATAGGGGTAAAAAATCGTATTTATAGATACAATTTTGTATTTAATACTGATAAGGAAGGATTTAAATTGGTGGATTCTTATAACTTGCAGTTAGGTTATGATTATAATTCATTAATAAGAGAACATGAAAGTTTTAATTCATATACTAGTATAGGTAGTGATGGAACAGGTTGTTTTGAATTTTATTGTTCGGATGAGGAAATTACGGATACAGAAGCTGTAAAAAATTCTTTGAAGTTAGATATTGTAAACAAAGGAAATGTGAATAGCGTTGTAAAACTAAAATATATAAAGGATAAATATTATGATGTTTTTTATAACTAATATTTGGTTTTAAGTTCCTATATTAAAAAAGAACTGGGATTACACCAGTTCTTTTTTTAATTCAGCCTTATATTTATAAAAAGAGTTTCTTGATATACCAGCAATTTTGATAACTTCTGAATCTGAATTAGTTCCATTAAAGTCTTTGCTGTTTTTCAATATAATTTCTTTTGCGGCAAGTTCCTTTTTGGTGGTATATTTATTACCTTTGATTCTGCCTATCTGCTTTCCCGCAAGTTTAGCGGTTTTTAGTCCTTCGCTTGTTCTTTTGTGAAGGTCGGTTACTTCTTTTTCTGATTGTTCAAATGCAATCTTAATCTGTTCTTTAGCAAGTGTCATAAGATATTCATTAACAGCTTTTAATAATATGTCTGCATTAGTACCAGTCATTTGTATTTTGGTGCTAATAGCGTTTTTATATGTATCAGTATTAATGTGTGGCTCTTTAAGGAAGACAAGGTTTATACCTAAGTTAAAGAGTTCCTCATATAACTTAAATCCTTCTTCTGCATTTCTGGACATTCTGGAAACAGAATCAAATATAATAGTTATATCTTTATTACTGGCAGCAGATTTTTTCACAAGATTATATAGCTTGTTCCACTCTTTTCTTCCTGTTGTCTTAGTTCCTGTATAAATTTCCTTTACTATATGTGCGTTTGGATATATTTCTAAAATGTTTCTTTCTTGTCTACTGATATTTTGTTTTGGAGTTGATATTCGGCAATAACCATATTCTTCTTTCATTAATTTTCTATCTCCTATCATCAAGTTTGTACCAGATTAAACGAACGGCTTTTCTGGTACAATTATTATACTTCAAATCAATGCAAAAAGCAACAATTTTGGTACAATATTTAAAAGGGTTATTTTGGTACAAAAGCTTCGGAATAATTATTAAAAACTCTTGAAAAACTTTTATCAAAGTACATTTTTTTGTACAGCATAAAATGTATAATATGTACATAAGGAAAGGGAAAACAAACAAGTAAATCCCTACAAATATTAAACATTAAAGGAGATTTTAATTATGGCGACAAACAACACAAACAGAGAGTACACATTTGACTATGCAAACAATACAATCATTCTTACAAAGAAATTCTCAAAAGAAGCAAATGAATTTAATTCTGCTGCATATAAAACATTAAAGCAGTTAATCAAAGATTTTCCTACTTATACAATTAAAGTCAAGGAAATCAAGAAAAAGGAAAATAAGAGGTCTTATAAGGGATTAACAATATCTGAAATGAAAAGATTTGTTGAAAAAATTGGAAAAAAAGAATTAGAAGAATTTAATAATGTTAAGACCATAGCAGAAAGTAGAAGCTCCTCATCATATGGAACAATAAAGAAATGGTTTTTAGATAAATATGAAGACGCATATAATGATGAACTCAAAGTAGAAAAGGGAGAAGTAACAAGAGGGCAAGATTTGTCTGAGGGAATTGAAGATATAGAGAATAAAAAGTGTGCATAAAGGAGAATAAAAATGAGGGATATTACAGTAGATTTTGTTACAAATATAATAACAATAAGTAAGGCATTTTATGAGGAATCAAAGGAGTATGGTTCAAACGCATATATAGAAATGGAACATTTAAAAAGGGATAATCCAACAATGAGAATAGCAGTTAGAACTTGTAAGAGAAGCTCCAGAACAAAAAACAAGTCTAAATGGCTGACATATAGATATATGAGAAAGTTTATCTCAATTATGGATAAGGATAGTTTAGAAGAGTTTGATAATATTATGATATATTATGAATCATTTTACACTGATAATGCGAAAGTTTATATAAATGTTAGAGATTGGTTTTTAGAAAAATATCCAGAGCATGAAAAAATGATTGCTGTGGCAGCAGATAAAGAATCAGATAAGAACATGGAAAGAGTACCACGACAGGCAGCTTAATAGCTGTTTGCCGTGGTACTTTTTAGATAGGGGGGATATATTTTGGGAAAAATACATTTACGATTTATGTAAATAGTGCTATGTGGTAAACTTCGACACCCCAAATTAATTCAAAAACGAAAATTTTCTATAGCAATCCACTTGGATTTTTGAGAAAAGCGGCTGTCTACGGAGTATATTTTTGTAATGTAGAATTTAGAATATTTTTATATTCATCTATAATATAATCTGGAGAAATTATTTTTACATTATTTCCTAAACCAAATAACCAACCATAAAATTGAGGACTTAAATTAACTGGAATTCGGACAAAAAATGTATCTGGATTATTATAGTTAGGTCTTATTATAGCACTGTCGCCAAATCGTTCTTTAAAAATAATAACCATGTTGTTTGGACATTCAAGGCAAATAGAAACTTCTTTCCCAGCGAACATACCAAAGGTTTTCTTTGAATAATCAACAATATCAAAATTCTTGAAATATTCCATTCCGTCTCTTGTATCATCAAGTATTTTTATTGATTGCATTCTGTCAATACGATAATGTTTTAATATGTTCTCAACATTATCAAAAGCAATAAGATAATAGTTATCATCTGAAAGTGAAACCGCAAATGGACTTAAACAATAGCGTTTATTTTTGGAGAAATGTTCAACTCTATGAGTTGTAGGATTGAATCGGCTATGTATGTATTGGAATTCAATTTTATTATTGAATGCTAATGCTAAGTATATAGAATCAAGATTTTTAAAAACCTTATCATTCATGCTTTTTATTCTTTTACCTAAAAGCACATTTCTATTTAATGTAACTGAATCGAATGTGCTTCCAAGGCTTTTTATTTTTGTTATAAGTTCTTTTGATTTTCTTTCTGTTAAAAACTTTGAAGCGGCAACAGAATCAATCAAAAACTTTAGTTCGTCTGAATTAAATAGTCTTTGAGGGTGATGATATTTATAACCTCCTTTTTCTTTAACGCCTATTATTTCAAATCCTGAATAATTAAGTAATGATATATCATTATAAATTGTTCTGCGGTCAACATATATATCTTTTGTTTCAAGATAAGAAAGAATATCTTTCATAGTTAAATAGTGTGTTTTATCCGTCTTTTTCAAAAATAAATTTTGCAAATAAATTAAAGTTAGTTTTTTGCTGTCAGAATTTTTATTCAATTATGCAGCCTCCTGTGTTTCATACTCAAAAGCAGATAATTCATATATAGGAACTTTTATAGGATAGTAGCCATATTTTATTTTAAATGATTGCTTTGCAGAAATAAAAGCGTTTATACAGTTATCACTTATAATTCTATCAGCTTCTTTTCTTGTCAATAAACCATTATCAAGGTCGGCTAATATATCTATTTCAGTTTGAGAGTATAAAGATTTTTCTATTTTAAACATATTAAAAAAGTCTTTTGTTTTTTCTTCTGATAAAGGTATGTATCTATTATTATCTTCATCTAACATACACCATATTTTATCACTAATATACCCATGTGTGCCATAATCATTTTTTTGAGTACCGAACATATTTCGCATTCTTACTCTTGTTATTTCATACCTTGTACTATCCGTATGATTTAAAGCAATAATTTCATTATCATTTTTTATAATACGGCTAACATTTTTTGCTGTTTGAAGATTGTCACAAGAGATAACATTTAATATTTTTTTGTCATAAACAATATCTCTTAATTCTCCTTTTTTTAGGATAGGTTTGTAGTCATCAATTTTTTTAACAATAGTATATTGCAGTTTGCGGCTGTCTTTTTCATTGTATTCAATTTCATATAAATAATAATTTTTTAGGTGGTTCAGTAATATATCCTTTTTCTTTTTCCATGTGTCTTTTGATACATTAAAAAATGTCTGCATTTCTTGAGTTGAGTATGTGTGTCCTACTATTAATTCCATGTGATTCCTTTCTAAAGTGTGTTATTTAGAGAATAGGGGGAAAATTTTTTGACCTCTTGTTCTTAATAAGCGTAAAAAAATTTTCCCCCTATTCTTCTTAATGGCTACTTAAACAAATTATTTAAAGTCTTTGTTATGATATCCTGAAGTTTAACATTGATATCATATGTTTGAGTGTCCTTGCTGAATAGTTCCATCGCTCTTCTTTTGCTTTTATAGTAATTAAGAATTTTTTTATCTGTGATAGTGGATTCATAATAATCCAAATGAGGGGTTCTAATAATCATTTTTTATATCTCCTATATATATATTATAACATAATTTTTATGTGTTTTCAAAAATGCAAATTTCTATAGAATTACAATTGTTATAACAAGATTATGAAACAAGAATCTGGTCTATCATGTAGTTTCATTAAATAGTTGATTCTGTCATTTTTATTGGGAATTGCGTTTAAAGTGCTAATTAGTATGTTTATCATTATCTTTCCTTTTGCTGTTGATGAGGTCTATATTATTATAAAATTTATTTATATTGTGTTCTCTTTTGTAGCGTTTCACTAAAGAACTTTCAGATAAATGTGTTTTCATTGACAGGTGTAGCAATTCTTTTGTTTTTGCTGTGCCTATCTGGTTGGCAAAATACTTATCAAGAATAGGAATAGCTTTTTCGTATTCTATCGATGTTCTATTATGATAATTGTTAGGGGAGTAAGTTCTATTGTGAATAGCTGCATGGCAGCAGGCACATAACAAGATTATATTATCCGAATTATCAGAACCGCCTTTTGATTTTGGGATTATGTGGTGAAATTCCAGATAGTCAACATTGCCGCAACAGGCACATTTGTTATTCCATATCTTTGACACGATTGTTTTCGTTGCTTTAGAAACCATTTTCTCAACTCCTTTCAGAGTTATTTGAAAATGGAAATATAAGAATTGATTTAACTTGTCCTTAGTTGTAAAAAATTATAGAAAAAATTAGAAAAGATAGAATAGTTGATTAGAGTTGAAGATAATTCTTGTAAATTCAGTAAACATGCAGTAACATATGAATTATGTTCGGACAATTTTTAAAAGGACAGTTTTAGTTATATTTATTTTCTGAAAAATATAAAAGGACAGTTTTCGGACAATTACATATTCTGAAAACCACAATTAAAAAGAGGAATAAGTCCAAAAACTTATTCCTCTAAAAATCCTTATATTATCCGATTCTATTGGTTTTACAATTAACCAAAGTATCTCTTAAGAAGTCCCTCGAATGCCTTACCATGTCTAGCCTCGTCACGAGCCATCTCATGAACTGTATCATGGATTGCGTCAAGGTTAGCAGCCTTAGCTCTCTTAGCAAGGTCAGTCTTACCTGCTGTTGCGCCGTTCTCAGCTTCAACTCTCATCTCAAGATTCTTCTTAGTGCTGTCTGTTACAACTTCGCCGAGGAGTTCAGCGAACTTGGCAGCATGCTCAGCTTCTTCCCAGGCAGCCTTCTCATAGTAAAGACCGATTTCTGGATAACCCTCTCTGTGAGCAACTCTTGCCATAGCAAGGTACATACCAACTTCTGAACATTCACCTTCAAAGTTAGCTCTTAAATCAGCAACGATATCCTCGCTTACGCCCTTAGCTACGCCAACAACGTGCTCAGCAGCCCATTCTCTTTCTCCTGTCTGTGCAGCAAACTTGCTTGCTGGTGCCTTACATACTGGACAGACGAAATCTGCTGGAAGAGATTCTCCTTCATAAACATAACCACATACTGTACATACATACTTCATAATAATAATCTCCTTTCGTTTATAAACATAACAGGCATGAGCCTGAACTCTACTTATCGGAACTTCTGAAAATGTTTCATCAGTTCGTAACTAGAATATAACAGAAATAAATCAGTTTGTCAATAAAAATAGGAATGATTACTATTTTTATTTTGCTGACTTGTAAAAACGTTAATTTTCCGAAGCACATTTTTCACACAATCCATAGAAACAGACTGAACCAGCCTCGATTTTGCCCGGAAAATGTGATGAAACATTAGCTCCGAGGTTTTCAAGGATTTCATTGTCAGATGGATTGGTGATATCAATTAAACATTTACACTTCTGCACTGAAAATGCAGATGTGGCTTCGTATTGGCATCGTAATGAACGAAACCGTCCTCACATGGAACAGTAACGGCTTCGCCATGCTCCACAAGAAAGGAAAGGTTTCTATAAACTGTTCCAAGACTTATGCTTGGAAAATCATTTTTGACAAATGTGTATACAACATCGGCAGTTGGGTGGTCTTTACGTGACATAAGAAATGTTTTGATAGCGTCACGCTGACGGCTATGTTTAACAGCGCCCATAAAATCACCTCCGGATTATTATTTACTATTATCTTTAATTAAATTCATAATTTTGTCAATAGAATCCTGCTGCTCACTTTTTTCCATATTAATGATGTACTGGTGTCTGTCAGCATAAAGCTTGCGGACTGCGGCAAGTAAGGTATCCTTATTCATATCTTCCTCCGTAAGAACCATGGAATAACCATGCTCCTTGAAAGAATTGGCATTAAGAATCTGGTCGCCGCGGCTTGCATTAGCAGAAAGCGGAATCAGAAGATTAGGCTTCTTGAGAGCAAGCAGTTCGCATATGGCATTGGCACCTGCACGCGAGATAACGATAGAACTGATTGCAAAAAGGTCACGCATCTGCTCGCTTATGTACTCGAACTGGACATAGCCGGGAGTTCCATTGAGTGATTCGTCCATCTTGCCTTTTCCACACAGGTGAACAACCTGAAAATCCTTAAGAAGCTCAGGTAAAATGCTTCTTACAGCCTCATTTACATGGACAGCGCCAGTACTTCCGCCGACAACAAGAATAATAGGTTTGTCAGTTGTGAAGTTGCAAAGGTCAAGTCCGGCAGCTTTGTTGCCAAGCAAAAGCTCCTGTCTGATAGGAGAACCTGTAAGAACAGCTTTTCCTTCAGGAAGGTACTTGAGTGTCTCTGGGAAATTGCAGCATATTTTAGTTGCTTTTCTCATAGCAATCTTGTTGGCAAGGCCGGGTGTCATATCAGATTCGTGGATAATTACTGGAATATGACGGCTTCCGGCGGCAAGAACAACAGGTACAGACACGAAGCCTCCCTTAGAAAATACGATATCAGGTTTGATTTTTTTCATAAGTCTCTTAGCCTGAAAAAGTCCATGAAGCACACGGAAAGGATCAGACAGATTCTTAAGACTTCTGTATCTTCTTAATTTACCGGATGAAATACCATAATAAGGAATTCCAAGATCTTCAATAAGAGTTTTCTCAATACCGGTATATGAACCGATATAGAAAACCTCGTAGCCGGCTTCCTTAAGGCTTGGAAGCAGGGCAATATTAGGTGTTACATGTCCGGCAGTACCACCACCGGTAAGTACTATTTTTTTCATAGGTCATTCTCCTGAAAATATAATAAAATGTCCGATTTGTTCAAATGTATCATTACATTTTGTGAGCAAATCTTTCCTTAAAGCTGCAATGCATACAGAGCGGTTCGACCGCAGTCTTTTTCTTGAATCCCTCCATAAATGCGACGCTTCGTGGGCGTGAAAGGATTTCCTCAAGTGTTGAATCAAGAATATTGCCAAGAGCCATCACTCCATTACCGTCAAGACAGCACGGAACGACAGTGCCGTCACACAGAATAGCCATATGCTGGCGGAGTCCCTGACAGAATCCGCGCTCATTGCAATAAGTGCTGTTCACATCAGGCCATTCAAACGGAGACTGAACATTTATATAAAGATGTCTCTTGATTGTGCAGTTCTTCTCACCAAACAGAAAAGGCTCTTTCTTAGTATTCCAGAGTCTTAGTGAAATCTCTGTTTCAGTCTTATCAAGAAGCGTCTCGCAGGATTCAAAAAGATTATGAATATAAGAATCCATGTCAATGCAGTCGTTATCGTCAGCACTGTGAAGCGACACATTAATCTGATGCACAGGATACTCCAGTAAAACAGGAAGCTTCTCTTTAATAAGAGTGGCATTGGTAGTAAGATTTACTGTCATATCAGCGTCCTGACATATCTTAAGAATTTCACCAAGCTGTGGATGCAGAAGCGGCTCACCTTTAACATGAAGATAAATGTAATTAGTATAATGTCCGATTCTTTCAATCACTGTGCGAAATTCGTCCACACTCATAAAATGTGGTTTTCTCAGAGTTTCCTGACAGAAAGAACAGTGCAGGTTGCAGCTGCTTGTTATCTCGACATAAACTCTTTTAAATCGCGCGACACTATTCATTATCTTTCTTATATTCCTTTAAGGCTTTAGCAAGCTGGTCAGGACATGATGTGTCCTTATAGCCACATTTGATACCGTCCATTCTTTTGATAGCTTCGTCAATGTCCATGCCCTCGATAAGAGCAGCAACGCCCTGAGTATTGCCAGCACATCCGCCAGTGAAATGCACATTAACAACCTTTCCATCAACAACATCAAAATCTATTGCACGTGAACATACGCCTGAAGTCTTAAATTTCATAAAAATCTCCTTACTTATCTTTCTTGCATTATTAGTTATTCGGTATATGTATTGTTGTGAGAAATTGACAGATTAGCGCAGAGTGCTTTGGAGTCGCCGGCACTTAGCGTGCTATGCGATAATCTGTCAATTTCTCACAATGTTAGTACATATACCTAATAACAGTATAACACTTTTACATGATATGAAAAAGCATAAGTTGTTTTATTGCAAATGTTCAATTATAATGTATGCAGTTTGAAATGGATATATAAGGAGGATTTATGATAGGCATTATTGGCGCAATGGACGAAGAAGTAGAACAGCTTGTTGAGGTAATGGAGATTACCCGCGAGGAAACTAAGGCATGCATGACATTTAAAGCAGGAAAGCTTGCCGGGAAAGATGTTGTTATTGTAAGAAGCGGAATTGGTAAGGTTAATGCAGCGGCATGCACACAAATTCTTGTCGATGACTTCAAAGCAGACTACATTATTAATACAGGAATTGCTGGTTCACTTAAGGCAGAGATTGATATTGCAGATGTTGTTATTTCATCAGATGTTCTTCATCATGACATGGATGCGACAGGATTTGGATATCCTTTAGGACAGATTCCAAGAATGGATACACTTTCATTTGCAGCAGACGAAAGACTTATTAAACTTGCTGGCGAGGCTTGTAAAAATGTAGTTCCGGAAATCGGAGTTCATGTCGGCAGAGTTGTAAGCGGCGACCAGTTCATATCAGACAAGGCTGTTAAGGAGAGAATCAGCAGCAATTTCGATGGCTTCTGTACAGAGATGGAGGGAGCAGCGATAGCACAGGTTTCTTACCTTAATAAAGTTCCATTTGTAATATTAAGAACTATATCAGATAAGGCTGATGACAGTGCAACAATGGATTACCCTGCATTTGAAAAGCTCGCAATTGCTAACAATGTCAAAGTTATGAAGGAACTTGTTGCAAATATTTAATCAGACGGTGGTTCGACAATATCTGCTTTAATTAAGTTGTATAATGCGGTAGTATTCAATGTCTTTTGGGAGGTTTGTATGCAGACTGTATTAATAGCAATCAGAAATTATGCAGATGATGACAGCGGAAATGTCGATATACATAGCAGGCTGACTGTAAAACCATTTAAGAAAATGAAAGGTGCAGGACGACTTTTTTTACTAAAAAATGTAGACAGGGAACTTGTGAAACTAAATAAACAGTACAGGGAAATTATTAAAAATGTACGATAATTATGCAAAAATGTGCAGAAACGGAGGATTATTATGAAGATACTTATGTTGGAAACTATGACATACGGGGATGATATTTCGCTTGAGCAGTTTAACAGGCTTGGCGAGGTTGTGACATACAGCTTAAGTTCTTATGAGGAAGCTGTTGCAAGAATGAAAGAACATAATCCTGATGTCGTTATTATTAATAAAACTAACATGAACGCAGAGTGCATGGCAGCTGCGCCTAATCTTAAGATGGTGGCAGAGGCAGCTACAGGCTACAACAATATTGATACAGAATATGCCAAAGCGCATGGAATAAGGGTTGCCAATGTTGCTGGATATTCAACACAGTCAGTTATACAGCACACATTTGCACTTGCATTTTATCTTATCGAGAAGATGAGATATTATGATGACTTCGTAAAAAGCGGTGAGTATGCCGAGTGGCCTTGCTTCTCACATTTTGCAAATGTGTTCCATGAACTTGCAGGAAAGACATGGGGAATTGTCGGACTTGGCAATATAGGAAGAGGCGTTGCCAAGATTGCGGCAGACTTTGGCTGTAATGTAATATACTATTCAGCAAGCGGTCACAGCTATGATGTGCCATACGAAAGATATGAGCTTGATGAATTTTTGAAGAAATCGGACATCGTGTCAATTCATGCACCGCTTAACAAATATACAGAAAATCTGTTTAATTATGAGACACTTAAGAAGATGAAGAGCAGCGCAGTTCTTCTGAATCTTGGACGTGGCCCGATTGTTAATGACGCAGACCTTGTAAAAGCGCTTAACGAAGGCGTGATTGCAGCGGCAGGACTTGATGTAATAACCACTGAGCCAGTTGCTAAGGACAATCCTCTTCTTACAATTAAGGACAGCAACAAGCTTATCGTTACCCCTCATGTTGCATGGGCGACATACGAGGCGAGAACCCGCCTGATGGACGAGATATATCTTAATATCAGGGCATATATGGACGGGGAAGAGCGAAATGTTATTGTTTAATATATATTTTTATAATGAATATGTGGACTGTGCGGATTCTGGTTATTGCCAGAGTCCGTTTTTTAAAATAAAGAGGTTGACGTTTGTAAAACAAAGTGATATCTTTAGGTTGACAGATGTAGAACGACAGGAGAGACAGAGATGACTTTAAATAACAGTGAATGGACAATTATGGAGAAGCTATGGGAACAGCCATATACTATGATGCAGTTGTATCATATACTTGAAGAGGAGACTGGCTGGAGCAAAAGTACGGTTGTTACAATGCTTGGAAGAATGGTAGACAAAGGACTGGCTGCCTACCATGAAGGCGGCAGGGCAAGGGAATATTATCCGTTAGTAAGGAAAGAGGATGTGGCATTGTCAGAGACAAAGAGTCTGATTGACAGAGTGTTTAAGGGCTCGGTTAACATGATGATGAGTGCGCTTGTCAGGTCTGATGAACTTAGCAAAGATGAAATTAGTGAGTTGCAGGCTATATTGAAGAAGGCAGGTGAGAAAGCTGATTAATGTGATTATTACATCAAGTATAATGATTGTTGTTATAATACTTTTGCGAAAACTTTTTGAAAGCAGAGTGAAAAGTGGAGCAATCTGTGTACTGTGGGCGTTAGTTGCTATTCGGCTTCTTATACCAGTGCAGTTATTTGGAAATGTTGTAAATGTAACTGATTATCTGACTGAAAATGTAATGAATCTTCAAGGCAGAGACATAACAACCGAAGTACAGGAAAAATCGGACAGTGTATCGGATTCACAGATTGGTGATGATTCGCAGGCAGGAAGCGGTGCACAGTCGGACAGTAATCTGCAGGCAGCAAATAATGCACAGGCGGATGGTAATATACAGATAGGAAGCAGCGTGATGTCAGATGGCAATGCACAGTCAGCAAGTCATGAGCAGTCAGATAAGAATATGCAACTTGTAAATTATATCCGAATTATATGGCTGACTGGTATGGTAGTTATGTTTGCTGTTGTAATTGTGAGCAATCTCATATTTACAGGCAGACTTATGTCAACAAGAAAGTTAGCAGGCAAAAGAGGTAGAATTAACATTTATAATACTGATGCTGTGAATTCAGCATGCCTGTATGGTGTAGTTCATCCGGCTGTTTATGTTAATGATAATGCAGGGTATAATGAATTTATTATAAGCCATGAGCTGACTCACTACAGACACAGAGACAACTGGTGGGCGTTAGTGAGAATGTTGTGTGTATGTATATACTGGTTTAATCCGCTTGTGTGGGTGGCAGCACATTTTCACAAAGAGGACTGTGAGTTGTTCTGTGATGAAGCGGTTATAAGAAATCGCAGTGCGAGCGAGAGACAGAAATATGGTGAGGTGCTGTTAAATGCTGCCGCCAGACATTCCGGCAGATTATCGGATATATATCTTTTATCAGGAGCGTCCTCTGGTTATCGCGAACTTAAGAAGCGGATTGAAAGAATTGCTGGCAGCAGGAAAACATACAAAAGTGCAGCATTTGTACTGGTGATAATTGTTGTGGCTGTTACTGTTCTGGCATTTGGAGGCGGAAGCGTTAAAGGCAGTAGTAAATTGCCGGAAAGCGGAATTGAGACTGATACTCAAAAGGACAATAATAAAATGCAGAATTACCTCGTCACGGAATACAAATATGACCTGACACATGATGGTGTTGATGATGTTGTATCGATGGAGGTATACGGATATGCTGCTGATATCAACAATGTCGATGAGGCACTTAAGGATACAAGAAAATATGTTACAGTGACAGTCAAAGATGGCATTACAGGTCAGATTTTGTATACAAAAGAGGTTGGAAACAGCCACTCACAAAATGGATTTGTTTCGATAGTTTCAGAAAATGGTAATTATTATATTATGGACGGAATAAAAGGCGTATGGCAGGGGGATGGACTTGAAAGGTTCACGGTTTATGATTTCTCTTCAGGCACGAAAAATGTTGTAGATGAATGCAAGATTGATTATTATGCTTCTGAAGAGTCAGCGGAAAGGGCAGCAAACCGCGGTCAGTCGCTTGTTTCACAGCAGGAAGCTGATGAAATATATAATGGCAGGATTGCAAGGTGGAATGATGGAGTGGTTGTGCTGATTGAATGTATGATTTATTAGCGGGGACATAAAAATGCGGATTCCGGTTGGAGTCCGCATTTTCACTATAATTAGATGTTAAAAAGAAGAATGCTTTTTTAAAACGCAATATATCAAATAAGATTGATATTCTTCGCACTAAAATTGATATATTGCGGATGAAAGTTGATATTCTTCGCATAAAATGCTATAATTTGCGTAAGATATATTGTTGACGGTGGGAGTGACAGAGGAGGTTCAGATGAAAAGTTGTAAAGAAAAAGCTGCAGAATGGGGAATTTCTTCAAGAGCTGTGAATGATATGTGTAAAAAAGGAAAAGTAGCTGGGGCTGTTAAGGAGAATGGAACATGGAGAATTCCTGATGATGCAGCAAAACCTGCTGATAAAAGGGTTTCAACGGGAAAGTATGTAAAGAAATCCGGGGGAAAGGGCTTGAAGGCACTTCCTATTGGGATATCAGATTATGTGCGTGCACAGTCAGAATATTATTATGTAGATAAGACATTATTAATCAAGGAATTTCTTGACCAGAAGCCATTGGTATCATTGTTTACAAGACCTAGAAGATTTGGAAAGACCCTGAATATGGATATGTTAAGGGTTTTCTTTGAGATATCTGATGAGGATACAAGCAAATATTTTAAAAATCAGGCAATCTGGCAGTGTGGTGAGGAATATCGTTCACATCAGGGCAAGTACCCGGTGATTTTTCTCACATTTAAAGATGTTAAATTTGATACATGGAAGGCAACTATTGATAAGATTCGTGGACTTTTGCAGGAAGAATTTGGAAGACATCAGGAATTGCTTAACAGTGATAAGCTGTCAGAATATGAAAAGGAATATTTTTTAAAGCTTCTTAATGGCACAGCCAATGAAGTTGAGCTTACTTCTGCACTTGAGCGTTTGTCAAAAATGCTGGCTGTTCATTATGGCAAAGCACCGATTATTATAATTGATGAATACGATACGCCTATACAGGAAGGATATTCAAAAGATTTTTATGATGAGATTATAGGATTTATGAGAAATTTCTTTTCTGGAGCATTTAAAGATAACAGGAATCTTTCATATGGATTTCTTACAGGAATTCTTCGTATTGCACAGGAAAGTATATTTAGTGGACTTAATAATCTGACAGTTAATTCGGTTATGGATGAAGAGTATGACAGCTTCTTTGGATTTACAGGTGATGAAGTAAAGGCAATGCTTGAATATTATGGCATGTCAGATAAGGAAGATGAACTGAAGGAATGGTATGATGGATATTTATTTGGTAACGAGGAAATATACAATCCGTGGTCGGTTATCAATTATATTTCTAAAGGCGGTATTCCACAGGCATATTGGGTTAATACAGGAAAAAATGAGATTCTTGAAGATGTACTTGGAATTGCTACTGATGACATAACGGAGAGACTTTATGCACTTTTACAGGGAGAGCTTGTTATTGCCAGAATTGATCAGAATGTTGTATACAGGTCAATTGCAGAAGATCCGGCTAATATATATAGTCTGTTGTTAGTGGCAGGATATTTGAAAACACCGAGAAAAGATTTGCAGGCAGATGGTTCATATCTGTGCGAAGTTTCCATTCCTAACAGGGAAATTGCAGCGGTTTACAAGAATGAAATCTTGTCACATTTGCTGCAGATAGGTGCTATCACAAGAACTACTGCTAACAAGATTGCAGAGAGTCTTTATGCAAATGATTATAAAAAATTGCAGGCTGCAATATCCGAATACATGGATAAATCCATAAGTTTTTATGATGGAGGAGCAGAGGGCTTTTATCATGGTTTAATGCTTGGTCTGATTGCATTGATGGATAACCAGTATAAGATTAAATCCAATAGGGAATCAGGCGATGGAAGATATGATATCAGCCTTATTCCAAGAGAAAACAGGTATCCGGGAATTATATTGGAATTAAAATGGAAGAATGGATTGAGTGCAGATTCACTTGATATATTTGCAGACGAGGCACTGACTCAGATTGATAATATGAGATATGATTCTGAGATGAAGCAGGAAGGAATTAATGATATCCTGAAATTTGGAATTGCATTTTCAGGAAAGAAGGTCAGAGTTAAGACCAAATAGAGCGGGAGGGCAGTTATAAGCCCTCCTGTTCTAATCTTCCTCAATAACCTCAATTTCCATATAAGCAAATTCAATATCTTCAACAAAGTTATCTTTAGTGAAGCGTACTTTCGAGTGGCGCTGGAATTCTGAAACATTGGAATCGAGCCAGATTGGCTCGGCAAGGTCGAATTCATAGCATGCGTCATGAATAGCAGCGAATATTTTGCGGGTTCTGTTTAAATCAGAATCCGCATTTTTAATTACAGTGTCTTTGATAAGATGCCCTCTGTCGTCAAAGAGCTTACACCACATTCTAAACATATCAGAAATCCTCACTATCTATCAGTATTGTGAATGGTCCGTCGTTTTCAAGGCTGACCTTCATATCAGCACCGAATCTGCCGGTTTCAACTTTAGGAATACGCTCACGGCACATTGCGACGAATTTTTCATAGAGGGCGTTAGCTATATCAGGCGCGCCGGCATTGGTAAAGCTTGGACGGTTGCCTTTGCGGCAGTCCGCATAAAGTGTAAACTGGCTTACAATAAGCAGCTCGCCACCGACATCTGCCAGTGACAGATTGGTTTTTCCATTCTCGTCTTCAAAAATACGCATTTTGCATATCTTGTCTACATATTTTGGAAGCATTTCTTCTGTATCGTCCTGACCAGCCCCGAAAAGAATCAGAAGCCCATGTCCGATATTTCCAACAACTTCGCCATCTATCTTAACATTTGCATGATTAACACGCTGTATTACGAATCTCATATTAAACTCCATTCCTGCGCTGTTTTTAAGCGCCTTATGTGAATAATTGAATATTATACGCTTAGTGGAAATGTGTCAACTTGTTAAGGAACATTATTATTATATGAGTTTTATCTTCTGTCTGCCGATTTAGCCGCCGTTTCCTATAAAATTTAAAAATAAGTTAACTTTATAGGTGGAATTTGAGAAAAATAGGTGTATTTTAAAAAAATCATTGTGAAAATGCAGAAAAAGACCTATAAGATGACTTCAAAAACAGAATTTATAGGAACATTTTGCTGTGTAGACAGCTTAAATGATAGAAAATGGCTGAAATGTTCCTATAAGAAAATAAAAAATGCGACTACTGATAGGTATCATGTTGCAATCAATAATTGACAGGTGATACAATCTAAGCAACAGCAACAGCAACAGCAACAGCAACAGCAACAGCAACAGCAACAGCAACAGCAATAAGGTAGGAGGCATGAGTATGTTAAAGAATATTCTGGTAGGTCAGTCAGGCGGACCGACAGCGGTTATTAATTCATCATTATATGGAGTGATTGAGGAAGGACTTAGGAATAAGGAAAAGATTGGCACTGTGTACGGCATGGTGCATGGAATTGAGGGATTTCTGGCAGGCAATTTCATTAATCTTTCTGAAGTGGCAGATAATGAGCCGATTGATAGATTAAAGATAACACCGGCTTCTTTTCTTGGAAGCTGCAGGTATATGCTTCCAGAAGATTTAGGGGATAAGGTGTATGATAAATTGTTTGATACATTTGCACAGATGAACATTGGATATGTGTTCTATATTGGTGGCAATGATTCAATGGATACAGTGTCAAAATTATCAAGAGTGGCATTATTGAAGAAATCGGACATAAGATTTATAGGTGTACCTAAGACAATTGATAATGATCTTGTAATGACAGATCATACTCCAGGGTACGGCTCAACTGCAAAATATGTTGCTTCAACATTAAAAGAAATTATACTTGACGCAACATGTTATGCACATCCGTCTGTGACAATTGTTGAACTTATGGGAAGGCATGCAGGCTGGGTTACAGCGGCCTCAGTACTTGCTAGAACAGAGTATAGCAGAAATCCTTATCTTATATATATGCCAGAGCATGCATTTGATATGGAAGAATTCAAGAAGTCACTTAAGGCGGCACTTGAACAGGAAACTGCAGTTGTTGTGTGCGTATCGGAAGGAATTGCGGACAAAGACGGCAGATTCATATGTGAATATGCAGATGCGGCATCGGTTGATGGCTTTGGACATAAGATGCTTACAGGCTGTGGAAAGTATCTTGAAAATTATGTTAAAGCAGAATTTGGAATCAAATGCAGAAGTATTGAGCTTAATCTTCCACAGAGATGCTCATCACTTCTTGCTTCAGCAACAGATATTGATGAAGCCGAAAAAGCAGGAAAGGCAGCGGTTGTAGCAGCTCTTGACGGTGAAACTGGAAAAATGATTACGTTTGTAAGAGATGATACTAACGGATATGAGATTAATTACGGACTTGCAGATGTGAACGATATATGCAATAAGGAAAAGAAGTTCCCAGCAGAGTGGATAACCGCAGAGGGAACAGATATTTCTGATGAGTATATTAAGTATGTAAGGCCATTTATTCAGGGAACTAATATTGCTGAATACTCAGATGGTGTTCCGGTTCATCTGAAGCCTGCTTATTACAGATAAGATTAAATATTAAATAAAAATAAAAATGACAGCATGCTATTGACAGCGTGCTGTCATTTTTGTAATATAGCAAAGCGACTTAAGATTTTTATTAAAAGAATGGCAGGTTCGTATGTCGTTTTGTTACGAAGGGAGCAGATATGCAGCGAGAGTCACTCCATTGTGGAGAACTTATAAAGCGTCTTAATGATATTCTTGGAAGATGTGCCAATGAGGAGTTAAGAGCAGATGACATGACATCTTCACAGGTTAAGATGCTTATGATAATTAATGAAACTAAAGATGAATGTATTACGCTTAAGGAGCTAGAGAAGCACTTTGGCGTAGCCCAGGCGACAATAGCGGGAACAGCAGCAAGGCTTGAAAAGAAGGGGATGATAGAAAGCTTCTATGACCCTTCAGATAAGAGAGTCAAGCATGTGAGAATAACAGACAAGGGCAGAGCCATGTGCGTTCATGCAGGCAAGGCAATGCATGACAAAGAAAAATGGTTTCTTTCAGCGCTTTCTGCTGATGAAAAAGAAGAATTACACCGTCTGTTACAAAAAGTATACGATGATGTGAATAACTGTGAAAGGAAGTGTAAGAAATGTTAAAAACTTTATCGGCATATATTGGTGAGTATAAAAGAGTCTCGATAAAGACGCCAATATATATAATTGTTGAAGTTCTTATGGAGATACTTATTCCGTTTGTTACGGCAAGTATTATCGATAAGGGTATTCAGGCGGGAGACATGAGCAAGGTGTTAATGTATGGCGGACTTATGCTTGTGCTTGCATTTATAAGTCTGTTTGCTGGAATTCAGGCAGGAAAATATGCGGCTTTGGCCTCTACCGGATTTGCATGTAACTTAAGAGAGGGAATCTATTCGAATATCCAGAACTTCGCATTTTCTAATATAGACAAATACAGCACAGCAGGTCTTATTACCCGTATGACTACTGATGTTACAAATGTGCAGAATGCATATCAGATGATTTTAAGAATTGCAGTAAGAGCACCACTTATGATGATATGTAGTATGGTTATGTGTTTTGTTATCAATCCTACATTAAGTCTTATATTCTTAGGTGCGCTTATTTTTCTTGGGTTTGTACTTTTCTTTATTATATATAAGGTGACTCCAATATTCACAGAAGGTTTTGCCAAATATGATGATTTAAATGCAAGTGTCCAGGAGAATATCACAGGAATCAGAGTTGTCAAAGCATTTGTAAGAGAAGACCATGAGAATAAGAAATTCAGTAAGGCTGCCGAGAATCTTTATAAGATATTTGTTAAGGCAGAATCATGGCTTGCTTTCAACAATCCTATTATGATGTTTGTTATATATGGAAGTATTATTGCGCTTTCGTGGTTTGCGGCACATTTTATTACAGATGGAACTATGACAACGGGTAATCTGACATCAATGTTCAGCTATGTAATGAGCATGATGATGGCACTTATGATGCTTTCTATGATATTTGTTATGGTATCAATGAGTGCAGCGAGTGCAAGACGAATTGCTGAGGTTCTTAACGAGAAGGCAGATATAACTAATCCTGAGAATCCGGTGATGGAAGTACCTGATGGAAGAATCGATTTCAACCATGTGAACTTCACATACAAGAAAGACAGCGACAAGGATGCTCTTGAAGACATAGATATCCATATAAATGCGGGCGAAACAATCGGTATTATAGGCGGAACGGGCTGTGGAAAGTCAAGCTTCGTTAATCTGATAAGCCGTCTGTATGATGTTAAGGATGGTTCTGTATGCGTAGGCGGAATTGATGTAAGAGACTACGACCTTGAAACTCTTCGTAATGAGGTTTCAGTTGTTCTTCAGAAAAATGTGCTTTTCTCAGGAACTATTCTTGATAATTTGAGATGGGGCGATGAAAATGCGTCTGAGGAGGATTGCATAGAAGCCTGCCGTCAGGCCTGTGCAGATGAATTCATTGAGAGAATGCCTGATAAATACAATACATGGATTGAGCAGGGGGGAAGCAATGTTTCCGGTGGTCAGAGACAGAGACTTTGTATCGCAAGAGCACTGCTTAAGCACCCGAAGGTTCTTATTCTTGATGATTCAACAAGTGCTGTTGATACAGCCACAGACGCTAAGATTAAGAAAGCATTTGCAACAAAGATACCAGGAACTACCAAGATTATCGTATCACAGAGAATTTCAAGTATTCAGGACGCAGACAGAATATTGGTGCTTGAGAATGGCTGTGTGAGTGGTTTTGATACTCATGAAAATCTTGTTGAGAACAATAAGGTTTACCGCGAAATCTACGAGGTCCAGACACAGGGCGGCGGTGATTTTGACGAGGCAGGAGAATAGGAGGCAGCATATGGATAAGAATATTGATATGAAGAATAAGAAGAATAAAGAAAATCCACTTCATCTTATGAAGAGGCTGCTTGGATATATTTTAAAGAATTACAAGTTTTCGTGTATAGCAGTGCTTGTGTGCATTCTTGTTTCAGCACTTACAACACTGATAGCAACGCTGTTTATCCAGAAGCTTATTGACAGTTATATTATTCCGCTGACACAGTCAGCAGTACATGATTATGCACCGCTTGCAGGCGCACTTATTAAGCTCGCTGCAGTTCTTATGGTCGGTGTATTATGTTCATATTGCTACAACAGAATTATGGTAAATGTTGGTCAGGGAACTTTAAAGAAGTTGAGATTAGAGCTGTTTACTAATATGGAGTCACTTCCTATTAAGTATTTTGATACTCATGCACACGGCGATATCATGTCAGTATATACTAACGATATCGACACATTAAGACAGCTTATAAGTCAGAGTATACCTCAGGTCATCAATTCATGCATTACACTTGTATCTACATTTGTAAGTATGATTGTGCTTGATATTCCGCTTACAATCGTATCGGTTGTGATGGTTGTTATTATGCTTTATGTAACTTCCAAGCTGAGTGCACTTTCCGGAAAATATTTCGTTGAGCAGCAGAAGGATATCGGTAAGGTTAACGCTTATATCGAAGAAATGATGGAAGGACAGAAGGTTGTCAAGGTGTTCTGCCACGAGGACAAAAGTATTGAGCAGTTTAAGGAGATTAACAACAGGCTTCGTGAGAGTGCCAATAACGCTAACAAGGTTGCTAATATCACAATGCCTGTTAATGGTAATATAGGTAATATCAGCTATGTATTATGTGCAATAGTTGGTGGTATTCTTGCTCTGAGTGATTTTTCAGGACTTACAATTGGTACACTTGTTGCTTTCTTAAGTCTTAACAAGAGCTTTACACAGCCTGTAACACAGATAAGCCAGCAGGTGAGCAGTATCGTTATGGCGATGGCTGGTGCCGGAAGAGTATTTGAGTTATGTGACGAGAAGCCGGAGGTTGACGAAGGTTTCGTTGAGCTTGTAAATGTAAGATACAACAAGAATAATGAGCTTATTGAGACTAAAGAAAATACTGAGATGTGGGCTTGGAAGAAGCCTGCAAAGGATGGTAACAGTGCAGAGTACACAAGACTTGCTGGTGATGTAACATTTGACGGAGTTGACTTTGGCTATAATCCGGACAAAATGGTACTTCACGATATTAAAATGTATGCTACACCGGGACAGAAGATTGCATTTGTCGGAAGTACCGGAGCAGGAAAAACTACAATTACTAATCTTATCAACAGGTTCTATGATATTCAGGATGGTAAAATCAGATATGATGGAATTAACATCAACAATATTAAGAAAAATGATTTAAGACGAAGCCTTGGTATCGTTCTTCAGGATACTAACCTCTTTACGGGTACAATCATGGATAATATCAGATACGGAAGGCTTGAGGCGAGTGATGAGGAATGCATCGCAGCAGCAAGACTTGCCAATGCTGATGGATTCATCAAGAGACTTCCGGATGGCTATAATACTGTGCTTCATGGCGGAGGTGCTAATTTAAGCCAGGGACAGAGACAGCTTCTTGCAATTGCAAGAGCAGCGGTAGCAGACCCACCTGTACTTATTCTTGATGAAGCTACTTCATCTATTGATACAAGAACAGAGCGACTTGTCCAGAAGGGTATGGATGCGCTTATGTCAGGAAGAACATCATTTGTTATTGCACACAGACTTTCTACAGTCCGCAATGCAGACTGTATTATGGTTATGGAGCAGGGAAGAATTATCGAGCGTGGAACACACGACCAGCTCATGGAAGAGAAGGGCAGATATTATCAGTTGTATACTGGTAAGAGCATATCAGCGTAGAGAGCATATAGAGTTAGAAATGGCTAGGAGTAAGAATAGCTGATTAGGCTGCTTTGAGGGCTGACGCGTCCTGAATGGACTTCAAGGGAGCTATCCGGGGTTGTAAAGTCCAAAATGTTGGGCTGAATGGCCATCTGGAATCCTACATCTATACCGTGTCAGTTCCATATCAGGTATATGAATCCTATGAGGTGGAAGTAGAGTATGAGTATAAGATACTGAATACGACACTTACCAATAATGGCATATCCGCAGCGGTCGGGGCATCAGGTCTCACGCAGGAACAGATGGAGAAATATAACCTTCTTCTGGAAACGAGAGGTAATAAACCGGATATCTTCGGAGATAATGTGTATGCCAATCCGGGAGTATCAGAGGAATATGAAAGATATGCTGTGCCGGGAGAATATCTGACGGATCAGCAGTTTTCCAATATGCTCCGTGAAGCAGAGAAATATCTGGGATATCCTTATGTATGGGGAGGTTCCTCAACGAGCACAAGTTTTGACTGTTCGGGATTTGTAAGCTATGTCATCAATAACAGTGGCAACGGCTGGAATTATGGCAGACTTACAGCAAATGGCTGGAAGAACGAAACCGCGAGGGTGGCAGCTTCTGATGTAAAGCCGGGGAATCTGGTATTTTTCCAGGAAACCTATAACACAGCTGGAGCTTCATATGTGGGTATCGTGGTAGATCCGGTCAATAAGATCATGATTCATTGTGGTAATCCAGTATGCATCCTATGATACAGCATACTGGCGGGCACATGCCTGTTGCCATGGAAGAATACAGTAAAAATGCAGTAAAAGTCACCGGAAGGTGGCTTTTTTGCTGCTATGAAGAAAGGAGAGATTCTATGTATGCAAAGTTAGACAAGCTCCGTGCAGATCTGAAAAAGGCAGTAGCCAAGAGAGATGCAGCGGATGCCAAAGTAAAGCAGCTCGAAGCAAAGCTGAAAGAAGAGGAAAATTTACAGAGCGTCAGTGATGTGGCATCCTACAACTTATAACCGGAACAGTTGGCACAGTTTTTGCAGCTTGCCAATGGTGGGAGATTACAGGACATGTTAAGTGGTTAGGCACCAATGCCGGCGGCAACTGCATCCGATAAGGAGACAGATGCAGAGGAAGAAAATGAACAGGAAACAGATAACGAAGAGGAGGATTTTTTAGATAAAGAGAATGATTAAGGTAAAAAATGTGATCGCAGCAAAGATTATGGGAGGTATGGTCGCATGTCTGGCGGCACTTGCTGGAATGGCGCCAGTGACAGCCTTTGCACAGAGTCAGGAAATGACCTGTATCTGTGAGGAAAAATGCAGTGAGGGAGCAGTCAAGGGAAGCACGCTTTTATCGTGGCAACCCATGTGAATCGGGCACATATTCATAATCATATCATTTTCAATTCCACTAATCTGGATTGTGACCGGAAGTTTCGTGACTTCTGGTTTTCAGAAATTGTATTGCAGCGACTCAGCGACATTATCTGTCTGGAGCATGGACTTTCCATCATTCCGAAGGTAAAACTGAGTGAGAGACAGAAGAGAACAAAGTACCCGGAACGGACCAGTATGAGGAATGTCATCAGGGAAGATATTCTGAAATGCCTGGAGCAGAGAACGACGGATTTTGAAGAACTTCTGAAATTATTACAGCAGGAATGGTATGAGATTAAACGTGGAAAGCATACTGCAATATGCGGGAAAGAGCAGAAGCGTTTTATCAGATTCCGTTCTCTTGGAGAAGATTATACAGAAGAAAATCTGAAAAAAATAATTGCAGGAGAGAAAGAATTACCTGAGAAGAAAGAAAAAGTATCTGATCAGAAAGTTGTGAAATCAGAAAAGCGGAAGTTTGACCTGGTGGTGGATATTTAGGAGAAGATGGCATAGGGGAAGAATGTGGTTATGTCCGCTGGGCGAAAAAATATAATGTAAAACAGTTTGCAGAGTCCATTCTGTTTTTGCAGCAGCACGATATTCACGATAAGGAAACTTTGGATGCTTTGGTAGATGGAAGTTCGGCTAGATATCATGAACTTATGAAGATCATCAAAGATGCTGAGGAAAAGATGGCGCAGAACAAGGTGCTTAAAACTCATATTATCAATTATGCAAAGACCAGAGATACATACATTGCGTATCGAAAATCCGGTTACAGCAAAAGATTCAATGAGGCACATCGTGATGAAATCATTCTTCACAAAGCAGCAAAGGAAGCATTTTCAAAACTTCCAGACGGAAAAATTCCGAAGGTAAAAGAGCTGAATGAAGAATTTGCACGACTGCTTTCCGAGAAAAAAGCAGCTTACGGCGAATATAAAAAAATAAAAAAAGAGATGCGGGATTATCAGATTGCGAAGCAAAATGTGGAATCCTTTTATGCTACACAGCAGACCTGGAATCAGGACGAAAACCTGAAAAATGAAGCGACAGCAGCAAAGATAAATTTACGGGCAATCATCAAAATGAAACTTGGTGGTTGCCCGTTTTTTTGCAATTCCGGCAAAGCAGGAATGTATCAGGCACTCACAAAGTGCGGGCGCAGCTTGGCATCGAAGATGACATTCTAAGGGGATTGGGGA
>OLQY01000152.1_pt1 | contig 88178 bp, 98 predicted proteins | sample 1672851 | NCBI WGS metagenome assembly OLQY01 (sample SAMEA3136730, study PRJEB25190) | human gut metagenome
TGACAGGAACATTGATTTCAAAAGAAATATATATGAAACGCCTTCAACGGCGCACGAAAAGGAGAATAAAAATATGTTGGAATTTAAGTATGATACACAATTATTGATCGAAGGGAATAATCTAGATGAAAATAAAATAAGTGAATATTTCACAAATAATTTTAAAGGTGATTGCTTGTTGGCGGTAGGAGATGAAGAACTAATAAAAATTCATTTTCATACAAATGAGCCATGGAAAGTATTAGAGTATTGTTCAAGCATTGGAGAAATTTATGATATTGTTATTGAAGATATGGATAGACAAGCTAGAGGGCTAAAAGGATAAATCGAAAAAGCGGGAGAAAGTAAATGAAATTGTTATATGGGACTACGAATAAAGCTAAAATACTTATCATGGAAAAGGTTACGAAACCTTTAGGCATAAATCTTATAAGCTTAAAGGACTTAGAGTGTAAAATTCCAAATGTAGATGAAATAGGAAAAACGCCTTTAGAGAATGCTCAAATCAAAGCAAGAGCTTATTATGAAGCATTTCATATACCTGTCTTCTCATGTGATAGTGGTCTATATTTTGATGAATTAGACGATGAGGAACAGCCAGGAATTCATGTACGTAGAGTTCATGGAAAGGAATTGAACGATGATGAGATGATAACATACTATTCATCTTTAGCAAAGAGTCATGGCGGAAAATTAATAGGGCGATATAGAAATGCAATATGTCTGATTCTTGGTGAAAATAGAATTTATTCCAGCATGGATATTTCTTTAGCTACAGAACCATTTATGTTAGTTTCTAAACCTCATCCAAAGCGTGTAGATGGCTTTCCATTAGATACTTTATCAAAAGATATAAAAACTGGGGAATATTATTATGATTTGAAAAACAAGGATGTAGCTACTTCTGCAATGGAAGAGGGATTTAAAATATTTTTTGAAGATATTCTTAAATAGGTATAATTGAATGAAAGGTTAGGTAATTAGAGTGAAGAAATTCCATTCAATGAGGAGAGTGGAGTGTATGGAGCAGATTGTTATCAAATTATTTCTGAAAAAGAAATTGAATGATTTTGAAATTTTGACTGTATATTTCTAGTTGTTTTAGAGATATACAGCTTTTTAATTGTAATTATATAATATAAAGAAATTAGATAAGAGTTAGCGTATAAGCAATGGTTAGAAGAAGGTTATTTTGGGTTCAATATTAGGTGTTGTTGTATTATGAATTAATGTAGAAATAATGATTCAGATTCATCAATTAACGACTTATGATATTAAATTTGGTGCAGATATTATTATAAGGTATTTGATTAGAAAATAATTAAAAAAATCGTAAACTCAATAATGAATTCACGATTACAATAAATATAGATTTGCGAATTGAATGGCAATGATTGTCTTAGCATCTTGAATGGTTCCATCATTTACCATAGCCTGAGCTCTTCGAACATCAATCCATACTACTTCGATATCTTCATCTTCATCCATAGCTCGAGGATGTTCTACAGGAATTAATTTCTTTGTCCAGTATAAATAAATTTTCTCACTGCAAAAGCCTGGAGTAGAGTATAGGGTACAAAGTGTTTCTAGACGTTCTGTGGTATAGCCACTTTCTTCCTCTAATTCTCTTAGCCCACAAGTACAAGGATCTTCTCCTTTTTCCAGTTTTCCTGCAGGGACTTCTAATGTTTCTTCTTGTACAGCATAACGGTATTGTTTGACAAGCAGTATTTTCCCATCTTTGATTGCTAGAACCCCAACACCCCCATCATGATGAATTACATCACGAGGAAATACTTGTCCATTAATTTCAACTTCATCTCTAGTCATTTGAAAGATGGCACCCTCATAAACAGACTTTGAAGATAGTTTTTTCTGCATATTGTCTCACCTCAACTAATTATTATAGCTGAAACTCGACAAAATAGCTATAGATTTGCTAAGATTCCTCTCGCTATCGCATTGGCAATATTTTCCTGTCCAGTTTGGTTAGTTAGATAACTAACATCCTGATAATCGGTAATAAAACCTAATTCCAGCAGCATAGCAGGAATAGAGTTCTTATCTATTACATATAAAGAAGATTCTTCGGTGCTTTTAATATCACGATTTTGTGTATAGGATAGTTGCGTTAAATTTTCTTCAATAGATTCAATCATATGTAAGATTTCTTCATCTTCAAAATCTGTATAAGCTTCAAAACCTCTTGCATCATCTCCATACTGACCAGCATTTAAATGAATAGAGATGAAATAGTCAGCATTCACATCTTCCGCAATCTGTACTCTTGTGGATAAATCATCTAAATTATCATTTGATCATATGACCTCATCACTTGTACGAGTATAAACAACCTGATAACCGGCATTGTTTAAATATTCTCCAACTAATAAGGTAATGGCTAATGTAATGTCTTTTTCCTTTGTGCCATCATAGGCTAAACTTCCGTTATCATATCCTCCATGACCGGCATCCAATACAATTACAGTACTATCATTCTGATAAGATGCTGCCTGTACATTATTTATATAATCTTTTTCTTCTAAATTTGGTGTATAGCACTTCCATAATGTAAAAATTCCAGCAAATAGTAATAAAACGATACAGCTTAGAATCTTGATGGGTTTCATGTAATCATTTCCTCGTCTTTTTTCATAAACAGTATCCAATAATTTCACGATGATAATTTGATTGTTATGTGTAGATTTTATGAACTTGCTTATAAGCAAAAATTATTGGAGCATACTATCTCAAGAAGGAGTGATGATATGAATAAGAAATTAATACAGGATACTGCCAAAAAACATGGTCCGAAAAATCATAAACTACGTAATGCTATATCAGCATTTGTAAGTGGCGGAACTCTTGCGGCAGTAATGCAGCTGTATATGACAGGTTGTATGTATTTGTTTGATTTAGATAAAGAAAGTGCTGTATCAGTTAGTGTAGTAAGTGTAATTTTATTAACTGCATTATTAACTGGCTTAGGGGTATATGACAAGATTGCCCAGTTTTGTGGAGCAGGATTATTTGTTCCAATTAGCGGGTTTGCGAATAGCCTTACTTCTTGTGCGATGGAAGGTCGTTTTGAAGGGCCTATTTATGGTATTGGCAGTAATATGTTTAAATTAGCAGGTTCAGTGTTAACGTATGGAATTACTTCGGCATTTGTGTTTGGTACGTTACGATATCTGTTCTTTGGTGGTTAATATGAAAACGATAAAATTTCAGAATGTATATGTGCAATCAAGAGGAACTGCTGTAGGACCTACAGAAAAAAAAGGTCCTTTAAAGGATTATTATGACTCATATTATGATGATTTATATTGCGGTGAGGATAGTTTTGAAAAAGCAGAGAGGGTATTGGTAAAAGACGCGATTGATCATACGCTTCGTAAAGGGAATCAGACAATTAATGATATTGATATAATGATCGGCGGAGATTTAATAAATCAGCTGACCAGTTCCCATTATGCTGTAAAAGATTTAGGTATACCTTTTATTGGAGTTTATGGAGCATGTTCAACATCTTCTCTTGCGATAGGACTTGCTTCCATATGGGTGAATCAATCCTTAGCAAAACAGGCATTAGCATTTACGTGTTCTCATGTTGCTACTGCAGAACGTCAGTTTCGATTTCCTAATGAGTATGGAATTCAAAAAAAACCAACAACAACTACTACGGTTACAGGTGCTGGAGCTGTTTTGTTATCAAATAAGAAAACTAAAATTAAAGTTTCTTCCTTTACTCCAGGAAGAATTGTAGATTGGGGACATAAAGATGCTAATGATATGGGATTAGCTATGGCTCCTGCAGCTTTTGATACTATTCAGCAGCATTTACAGGATATGAAACGTGAAGTCAAAGATTATGATCTTATTGTAACTGGAGATTTATCAAAAATTGGCTATGCGTTTTTAAAAGATTTAATGACACAAAAACAGATGGAAGTAGATCAGCAGTTACAGGATTGTGGTTTAATGATTTATGATATAGAAAATCAGGATGTATTTTGTGGAGGAAGTGGATGTGGCTGCAGTATGTGCGTATCAATGACTTCTTTATTAGAGAAAATAGAAAGTGGTGAATGTAATCGTATCATGGTAGTCGCAACAGGAGCGTTATTATCCCCGGTATCTGTTGCACAGAAAGGAACAATTCCATGTATCGCGCATGCAATCGTTTATGAAAGGAGTGATGAGCAATGATGGTATTATCTGCATTTTTTGTATGTGGCACCATATGTTTAGTTGGACAGCTTATTTATGATAATACAAAACTTACGGCTGGACATATTACATCGATCTTTGTTGTAGTAGGTGCTGCTCTTGATACATTTGGATGGTATGATCGTTTGATTGAATTTGCGGGTATGGGGGCGTCACTTCCTATCACTAGTTTTGGGCATTCCCTGATTCACGGGGCAATCGCAAAAGCACAAAGTGATGGATTGATTGGTATATTACTAGGAATGTTTGATTTAACAGCAGCTGGTATTACAAGCGGTATTCTCTTTGCCTTTTTAGCGGCTCTCATCTTTCGCCCAAAAGATTAATGAAAAAACTTCAGGATCGTTTTATAGAGGTACAAAATCAGTTATCGTCTTCATTTGATATTGTATATCGTCATATCCACATACAAGATAAGGAAGTCTGGTTAATATTTTTGTCCTCTTTAACGGATAGTAAACTAATATCTTCTGTAGTAGAAGGGTTTGTCATAACCGCTGGCAATCATCTACAAACAACATTCTATCCAGGTGCCGTTGATGAAGTAGAAAAGCTAGATAAGGCTATTACACAGATGTTAAGCGGACAATGTCTAGTTTTATTAGAAGATAGTGATGTTTATTATTGTGTAGAAACAAGATATTATCCCTCTCGTTCTACAGCAGAACCGAATGTCGAAAAGAGTGTGCGTGGAGCTCATGATGGCTTTGTGGAGAATATTATCTTAAATGTAGGTTTAATTCGAAGGCGAATACGTAACCCTGATTTAGTTGTGTCTATGAGTAAGAATCAGGCAAAAACAAGAACGGATATTGTTTCTCTATATATTGATGGATTGTTAGATCAAGATATCATAACTGATTTTGAACAGCGTATGAAACAATTAAATGAAAGTGAAATTTTGAGTGAACGAAATCTAGTTGAAATGTTATACGGGAAAACCTGGAATCCATATCCTCATGTACGCTATTGTGAACGTCCTGATATATGTGCAATTCATATCTTACAGGGGTATATGATTATTCTAGTGGATAATTCACCAACAGCGATTATTCTTCCTACTACTTTTTTTGAACAGACAAAACAGATTGAAGAATATACACAGACAACAATCGTTGCGGTATTTACAAGGCTGCTGCGATTTATGGGGATATTATTTTCATTATATTTATTGCCATTATGGATCGGATTAGTGATTGATCAGAATCCGACTTTGTTAGCTTTGCCTTTACATAATGTCAATGTGTATGAATTTGGTTTTCAAGTTATTATTGCGGATATAATCGTCGAATGGATAAGGCAGTCATTAATTCATACGCCAACCATACTTTCTAGTATAATGAGCTTTGTGGCAGTATTCTTATTGGGGGATATTGCAATTCAGATTGGAGCTTATACTGAAGAAGTTCTGATTATGGTAGCTTTAGTGAATATAGGTAATTTATTAACACCAAGTTATGAATTATCTTTAGCGAATAAAATATTCCGTATGATCATGGAATGCTTTGCGCTTGCATTTGGAGTAAGCGGCTTCTGTATTGGTCTGTTTCTTCATATTATTGTATTATTATCGACGAAAACAATTAAATATCCATATTTATATCCTATCATTCCATTTTCCTATAAGGAATGTAAACGTATCCTTTTGGGGCAATCGCGTTATGATAAGAAGAAAAAAGTATAATGAATTTATTAAGCATGAAATTAATCTACAATTTCATGCATTTTTTTGTTATAATTAAATAATGAGTGTACATTTCTTAATGTATGTGATATAGGAAAGGAGAGAAGTCGGTTTTCGGCGCTTTCAATGGCATTTACAGTGACAATCGAACAATTTGAAGGACCATTAGATTTGATGCTGCATCTAATCAAAGACAATAAGCTCGATTTATTTGAATTGGATATGGATGTTTTAACAGATCAATACCTGCAATATTTGAATGCCATGGAATCCATGCATTTAGAAGTGGCAAGTGAATACTTAGCTGAATTAGCAGGTTTGATTGAATATAAAAGCAAGAAGCTCCTTCCTCGTGAAAAAGTTGTGATTGAAGAGGAATACGAGGAAGATCAAAGAGAAAAGCTCGTAAAAAGACTTTTAGAATATCAGCGGTATAAAGAAGTAAGTCAGGAATTTGAGAAAAAATATGAGGAACGTCAGCTGCTGATGAGTAAACCTATAAGTGAAGAAACTCAAAAATGGATACATACAACAATAGAGGAGGATTTTGTGGGAAATCCTTATGATTTGATTAAGGCAATGAATCGTGTTTTGCGGCGTGCATCACTTACACATCCGCAAAAAGCCAATATCACTGTAAAAGAATTATCTTTAGACGAACGTATCTTGCAGATAAGAAAACGATTAGTAAATTGGGGTGGTAAAATGAGTTTTGAAAAGTTATGTGATGATTGTGATAGTTTACATATGATCATTGTGACTTTCTTATCCGTTCTAGATTTGATCAAGCATAAAGAACTTATGTTTTTTGTAGATGAAGATGAAGAGATATGGATATTGCGAGGTGAAAGTTATGCATGAGAAAGAGAAACCAATCCTTGAAGGATTGTTGTTTTTGAGTGGAGATGAAGGTTTGACGCTAACACAATTGAAAAGTTGTGGCCTTGATATGAAAAATGAAGATATCGAACTTGTATTAGATGAAATGATGCAGGACTATCTACAGGATCATCATGGAATCGAACTTGTATGCTTTGGTGGTGTTTATAAGTTTGTATCAAAAGAAATTATTCATCCCTATGCACAAAAGCTATTTAGCTCGACAAAAGTGGCTATACTTTCTAATGCGGCAATGGAAACTTTAGCCATTATCGCTTATAAACAGCCAATCACGCGTGTTGAGATTGAAGAAATACGTGGTGTTAGCTGTGATATGATGGTTCGTAAGCTTTTGGCACGGAACTTAATCAAAGAATGCGGAAGAAGTGATGCGCCAGGAAGACCATTTCTGTATGAAGTTACTGAAGAATTTATGGATACATTTAAATTAGAAAGTCTAAAAGAACTTCCAGAACTTCCGGAATTTAAAGAACAGGAAGAGGAGCTATTTGAGGAATAGTTCTTTTTTTGTGTGGAAAAACATCAATATTACGGTGGAAAACTACTGATTTTTCCATAATTTGGTAAACTTTTCCACAAATATTTACGAAATGGAGTTTGTAGATTAAACTATAAGTGTACCAAGGGAAAGGTAATAATAAAGCTTATCTTCAGGGAAAACTTGAAAGCTGGATAGATACGAAGCGTATCATTCGAAAATTCGTGCAATGGCCAGTAAGTAGAGAATCCTGTAAAGGCTATGAGGATCTTGGAAGATGAAACTGATGAGACTTATCAGGATAATAGAAATAAGGAAGTCAGGAAGAAAGTAATCGGAAGAGTATTTCAATAGAGAAAGAAAAACTCATAGTCGTGTATCAATCATCAGGAAAAGGTGTGATACACATAGATATGATAAAAGAGAACGTAGCGCTGCGTTCTCTTTTTATGTGTTGTTACATAGACTTAAACAGGTGATAAGATTGAGAAAAACAATGATGATTATACTTAGTTTATATTTCATGACTATACCTGTTCAGGCAGAAAGTTATGTAGTAATGAGTGGAGCAGATAATACGATTATAGAAGAAAAGAATAAAGATGAGGTACAAAGTGTCGCATCTATTTCGAAAATTATGACCTGTATTCTTTCGATAGAATATGGGAATTTAGATGAACAGTTTAAAGTAGATGAAGAAGTACTGGCAACATATGGCAGCAGTATTTATTTAAAACAAGGACAGACAGTAAGTTTAAAGGATCTGTTATATGGGTTAATGCTTAGAAGCGGAAATGATGCGGCAGTTGAAATTGCAAATCATGTTGCAGGATCCAATGAAGCATTTGTAAATCTGATGAATGAAAAAGCAAGTGAGATAGGAATGAGCAATACTGTATTTCATAATCCTAGCGGATTGGATGAAGAAGATGATGGTAATTTATCTACAGCGCACGACATGGCTATTTTGATGAGTTATGCCATGAAAAATGAGACATTTAATATAATTACTGCAAGTAAATACTATACAAATTCATGGAATTTAAGATGGCAGAATAAAAATAAACTCTTGTTTGATTATCCCTTTGCGACTGGAGGAAAAACCGGGTTCACGAAAAAAGCAGGCAGAACGCTTGTGACTGCTGCAGACCATAATGGAGTAAGCAGTATTGTAGTGACATTAAATATGAGCGATGATTTTTCATTTCATAAACAGAAGCATACAGAAACATTTCAAACAATGGAAGTGGTGACATTGTTGAAGAAGGGGAATATATATGTAAACAACAAAAAAATTCATATTGATGATGATGTTCGAATTACACTTCATAAAGATGGAAGCGATAAAATGCACATTCAAACACATTTTGAGGGGAATATTCTGGTGATGGAAATCATAAAAAATAATGAGGTACAGGTATACTCATTTACAGGTAAGTAAGGGGGGATTTAAATGAATTTTATTTGGCTGTGGATTGTTTTTGTAGTAACCGTATATTGCCTATTTACTGGTAATGTTTCAATTATCAATGATGTATTTTTATCAATAGGAGAACAAACATTTAATTTTGTGATTCCTTTATTATGTGTTACCTGTTTTTGGAATGGAATCTTATATATTGCGAAAGATGCTGGAATCATACATCTATTGGAAAAATGCTTTCATCCATTATTGAAGCGATTACTACCGGATCTATCTAATGATGAAGAAACATTAGGTTATGTAGTCACCAATGTCGTGGTGAATATGGTAGGACTTGGCTCTGCCGCAACACCTGTTGGACTTTTGGCTATGAAGGGTATGCAGGAACATAATCCTGATAAGGATGTAGCTTCACGCTCTATGGTTACATTTTTAGTACTGAATACGGCAGGAGTTACCTTATTATCCACAACATTAATTGCGATGCGTTCGTCTTATCATTCTGTAAATGTGACAGGTTTTATGCCTTATGCGATTGTCTCTACAATATTTGCTTCTGTTGTTGGATTGACGATTGATCGCTGGTGGAATTATCGTGATTAATACTGAATATATATTACCTGTACTGGTATTAGTTGTGGTAACAGTAGCTTTATGTAAGCGTATTAATGCTTATCATTCTTTTATAGAGGGAGTAAAAGATGGAATGGGGTTGTTTTCTGATATTTATCCTGCTTTACTAGCAATGATGTGCGCAATTGCATTATTAAGAGAAAGCGGATTAATGGATATCGTATGTTCTATGTTTGCCACGCAGATAAAAAGTATTCCAAAAGAAATTTGGCCCATGGTATTTTTCCGTCCGATTTCTGGTAATGCTTCTATGGCGGTATTAGCAGATATCTTTCAGACAAGTGGGGTAGATTCTTTAGCAGGAAATATGGCAAGCATTATTCAAGGCTCTACAGATACAACTGTTTATGTTATTACTTTATATTTCTCTAGTGTTGGGATACGTAAGATAAGGAATGCTTTAACTATTGGTTTATTAGCAGATGTTGCAGGAATTACCATGGCAATTTTATTAACATTATATGCATTTGGCTAAAAAGGAGAAACTTATGGCAGATATAAATGATGTGAAAAGTAAATTAATCACAATGTTAGCATCATCAGAACAAAAAGAAAAAAAGATTTCAGATTCTACTTCAATTGTCTGTGTTTTTCGCTTAGATAGTTTTCAGGAAGTTGAAGTCATTGGAGAAGCATTAAAGAAAAACTATGTTGTTTTATTGGATTTGAGTGCTTGTGATGATGAAAATAAACAACGTATTAAAGACTTTATGAAAGGGGTTGCCTATCCAATGCAGATATGGATTCAAGAGATGTCAGAAGCAATTTATGCTTATTTTCCGGACAGTTATCAGATTCAGGAATTTCAGAATTAAACGATTTTTCTTTTCAAAGCCGCTTCTTTCATGTACAATACCCTTGTGAGGTGTAAGTATGGAACGATTACAGAAAGTTATAGCCGCAGCTGGAATAACTTCTAGAAGAAAAGCAGAAGGCTTGATTTTAGAAGGTCGAGTTGCGGTAAATGGAAATATTATTACAGAATTAGGATATAAAGTAAAACGTGGCGATGTTGTGGAAGTAGATGGTAAACCTATTGAAAAAGAAGATAAAGTTTATTTTTTGATGAATAAGCCTAAACGAACCATGTGTACTAACCAGGATGAGCATGGACGTCCAACCGTAGTGGATTTAGTTGATTGTGATAAACGTATTTTTACCGTAGGAAGATTGGATTATGATACTAGTGGTCTGATTATTCTTACAAATGATGGGGAATTTGCGAATGAAATTATTCATCCTCGATATCATATTCCAAAGGTTTATAATCTTACAATCAATGGTATTCTGACTGGTGAAGATATGAAAAAAATCAAAGAAGGTATCGTGTTAGATGATGGTGTCAAAACACTTCCTGCAAAATACAAAATTACGGAAAAAGATGTTGCGAAGAATCAGTGCAGTTTTGATTTAACGATCGTGGAAGGAAAAAACCGTCAGATCAAACGTATGATGGAAGCTTTAGGATATGAAGTACGTCGTCTGCATCGCAAAAAACTAGCTTTTTTACATTGCAGTGATTTGAGACAAGGCGAATATCGCAGACTAAAACCTTTTGAAGTTCAGCAGTTAAGAAGTCTTGCACAAAAAGGAAAGATGAAAGAACGTTAGCGGGGAGCAGCCCTGCTTTTCTTATGGCGATAAATATTGAAGAAACGTTAAAAATGATGTATGATTAACGCGGTGGTTTTTATGCAACAATATTTTGTGAAGGAGTTAGGCAATCCTAACGAACAGGTACTTTTAGATAATGAACAGGCGCATCATATACGCCGTGTTTTACGTATGAAAACAGGTGATATCATTCGTTTGGCAGATGGAACAGGCAGAGTGATGAGTGCAAGTGTAGAAATAGAAAAAGATGCAGTTTACGCAAATATTATAGAGGAAGTTATAGATACTTCTATTACGAAGGTAAAAATGATTTTAGCACAGGGCATGATCAAAGGTGAAAAATGGGATTATGTTTTACAGAAAAGTGCTGAACTAGGAGTTCAAGAATTTGTTCCATTTGTCTCTAGTCGCTGTGTTGTTCGATTAAAAGATGAAAAAATGGACAAAAAGCTATCTCGTTGGAATAAGATTCTTTTAGAGGCTAGTGAACAATGTAAACGATCAACACTTGTAAGTCTGGCAAATCCCTGTATATTTTCTGATTTAAAGAAGATAAATGCAGATTTACGTATTATTGCCTATGAGGATGCAGATCAGATAAGTGAAAAACTATGTGATGTTTTAGCTTCTCATAAAGAAATTAAAAGTATATTATTGGTAGTCGGCTGTGAAGGCGGTTTTTCGAAAGAAGAAGTAGAAGAATTAGTGGCAGATGGATTTCATCGTGTTTCTTTAGGTGGAAGAATTCTACGGGCGGAAACAGCAGCTTTATCATTATTATCCAATGTGGAATTTTTCTATGATATGGAAGGTGATCGTAAATGAAGACGATATATTCCATTGTGAATAAAGTATATGATAAAAATTTAGTGGATTATAAAGACATAAAAAAGCAATATCGTAGAATCTGTTCTTTTTTAGAAGAATATGGCTTTAGTGAATTTGGAAAACAAGATGATGATGTAATACAGTATGAAATCTTTTATAATTCACTACAGATAAAACGACAATTTGAAGATGTTTTTTTTGATACTTATGTAAAAATGTATGATTACTGGTATGATCTTACATATCAGGAGCGCAAACAGCAAATGAATGTAGATATAAAGTATTTAACTGAAACGCTTACGCATTTTGAAGAAGATGGAGAAGATATCTATATGCCTTCTTTCGCCCCATGGCTGAATCACTTATATCATACAGAAATTGTGTTATTAGATTTAAAACAATATCATCGTTTTATTCGTGACTGTGCTAAGGAAATGGAACGCTATCGTTATGGCGCAAAAGTATTTCAGTATGGTTTTTCAAATTTAATGCTATTGGCAGAGCAGGAAAATGGCTATATTGTTTACCACGACCAGGCACATCGTTTTTATCATTATACAAAAGATGGTTTGGTTAAAACATTATCGCTTGATCATAAAAAAGAAATAGAAGATGAATGGAAGACATTGATTGCGATGTATATGCTGAAAGATGAGGAAGATCATTTAGTTGCTGCTTTAAAAGAACATCAGTTAGTTAAAAAAAGAGTAATTAAAAAATTAGAGAAATTATTATATAAAAAGAAAAAAAGAGAAGAGAAAAAGAATAAATAAGGAGTGACGAAATGACAACATTTGCGATTGCGACACTAGGCTGTAAAGTTAATACCTATGAATCGCAGGGATATGAAACAGCTTTGCTGGATAAAGGATATACCCAGGTTTCATTTAAAGAAAAGGCAGATATATATATTATTAATACCTGTGCAGTTACAAATACTGCAGGAAGTAAATCAAGACAAAAGATACATGCGGCAATTGCATTAAATCCTGATGCTTTAATTGCCGTAGTTGGATGTTATGCACAGACTTCAAGTGATACGCTGGAAAAAGATCCGCATATTGATATTTTACTTGGAAGTGACGGAAAAAGTAAGCTAGTAGATATGATTGAAGAAGGACTTCATAAAAAGCGTCCACAGAAAGTAATTCATGATGTACGAAAGGTTAATGTTTTTGAAGCTCTTCCGATACGACGTTTTGAACATCAGACACGTGCCTTTTTGAAAATTCAGGATGGCTGTAATCAGTTTTGCAGTTACTGTATCATTCCATTTGCTAGAGGTGCAGAGCGTTCCTTATCTGAGGAAGAAGCTATCAGTATTGCAAAGAACCTGGTTGCCAGTGGACATTTAGAAATTGTATTAAGCGGTATACATACAGGGCGTTATGGAAGAGAACGTAATACGAATTTATGTCATTTGATGAAACGGATGATCAAAGAGGTAGAAGGGCTTCAAAGAATTCGTATTTCTTCTATTGAAATGAATGAAATTACGGATGAATTATTGGCATTTATGAAAGATGAGCCTAAAATTGCTCGACATCTGCATATTCCTATACAATCTGCCAATAATACAATATTGAAGAAAATGCATCGTCCTTACACGATTGAATGGTTTATGGAACGTGTAGAATACATTAGATCTCAAATTCCTGATATATCCATATCTACTGATGTTATCTGTGGATTCCCGCAGGAAACAGAAGAGGAATTTGTTGATACGATGAAGCATATAGAGGCTATGCAGCTAAGCTTCTTACATGTGTTCCCGTATTCCAAAAGAGATCATACAGTGGCTGCGGATATGAGCGGACATTTAGAAAACAAAGTAAAGAAAGAACGTGCGGCTAGACTTGCGAAACTTTCTAAAGCGTTATATACTTCATATAAGAAAAAATTTATCGGCAGAGAAGTTTCTGTTATATTTGAAAAAGAAAAGGATGGAATGCTGATTGGGCATAGCAGTGAATATCTGGAAGTAGCAATGAAAGCTCCAGCTGATTTACTGCATACGATTCAAACAGTAACAATTGAAAAACTAGAAGATGATCGATTGATTGCTGAAGCACGCTAGGAGGTATAAAATGAAATTATCCCAAATATTTGAAAATGCCCCTGATATTGAAATAGAGGGGCTGTGTATCGATTCTCGCTGTGCAAAGAAAAATGATATGTATTTTTGTATGGAAGGTATGGTGCATGATGGTCATGCATTTATTGATGATGTAATTGATGCAGGTGTGAAATGCATCGTTCATTCCAAACCGGTTGAGAATATGAGAAAAGGTGTTGCTTACATACAGGTTGAAAATGTGAATCGCACATTAAATCGAGTTGCTTCTTTATTTTATGGATACCCAAGCAGAAAATTGAAAGTATTTGGAGTTACAGGAACGAATGGAAAAAGTACCATTACCAGTATTATTCGTGATGTATATTCACATTTTGAGTCCTGCGGCTATATAGGAACAATTTCTATTAGTTATGAAGATGTTACCTTACCGCCATCTTTGACTACTCCAGATACAATTCTTCTGCATAAAACAATGAAAGATATGGTTGATGCAGGTGTGAAAGCAGTTGCTCTGGAAGTTAGTTCACATGGTCTTGAGCTTGGTCGAGTTCAGAGTGTAGACTTTGATGTTGCTATATTTAGTAACTTAACTTATGATCATTTAGATTTTCATGGAACAATTGAAAATTATTTTGAAGCTAAGAAAAAACTATTTACGAATCTGAAACCTGAAGGTGTTGCTGTATTAAACGCAGATGATGCATATATGGAACAATTAAAGGAAGCTACTAAAGCCAGAGTTGTTACATATGGGATCGAACATGAAGCGGATTATCAGGCTAAAAATATTCGTATTGAAAAAGGCGGTTCTCGCTTTACGCTAGTTCATGATGACAAATCTTATGAAATTGTCACCAATCTAGTGGCACAATATAATGTTTCCAATCTATTGGCAGCTATTTCCGCAATGAATGAAAGCGGAATATCAATAGAAGAACAGCTTCCATATCTAGATCACATTAAGCAGATTGAAGGGCGTATGGAAAGCATTGATGAAGGTCAGATGTTTAATGTCATTGTAGACTTTGCTCATACTCCTGATGGTATGGAGAAAGTGTTTGAGTATGCAAAAGACATAACGGAAGAAGGACATAGTATTATTGCGGTCTTTGGTTCAGCTGGTAAACGAGATACGAAAAAACGAAAAGTATTTGGAAAAATCGCTAGTAAATATTGTGATAGTATCATTCTTACAGAAGATGATCCACGAGATGAAGATCCTAGGGAAATAGCGAATGAAATCAAAAGTGGAATTGTGAATACCAATAATATATTTATTGAGGATCGATATGCTGCTATTCGTCAGGCAATAGAAAGTGCTAATATGAAAGACACAGTTCTGATTCTTGGTAAAGGTGATGAAGTATTTATGTATCGTGAATTTGGACGTGAGCCTTGGTTAGGGGATCACAATGTAGCACGTCATTGTATACGTAAATATTGCCTTGGTATTGATGATAAAATTGCTAAGTAACGACATACTGAAAATTTTGTGTTATTTGATAAATTTCAGTCGAATGCTTATGTATGAAATAAAGAAATTATAAAATATGCAGTTTGTAATGAATTTTCTATGTATAAAATCATATAAAATAGCATATTTGTATTGCATTTTCATATGTTTTTCAGTATAATATTGTTGCTTGCATCAGAAGGGAGGGTAAAAAATGCCGAAAGTAGTACTTAAAGAAAACGAAGTTCTTGATGATGCTTTACGTAGATTCAAACGTCAAGTATCAAGAAATGGAACCCTTGCTGAAGCTCGCAAAAGAGAGTTTTACGTAAAACCTGGCGTTCGTCGTAAATTAAAGTCAGAAGCTGCGCGTAAAGCACGTCGTGGAAAATAGGAAAGAAGCTTATGCTTCTTTTTTCTTTATATTTTGTATTTTTAACAGAATTGTAACAGTTTTCTAACAAAAATTCTTTATAATGAAAGAAAGGAGGTTTTGATTTTTAGGAATAAAAACTCACAGAAAAACGTAAGTTTTATATGAGAGGTGAGTTTATGCTTTCCATAGAAGAAAATCAGGTAGTAATTGAAAAATATAAAGAATTGGTTCAGGTAAGCGAGAATAAGGTTGAGCTTCAAATGAAATCTTATGGAATCATTATTGAAGGAGATAGCCTTCATATCCTTGCGTTAGAAAAACAGGAAATTCTATTACAAGGGTGTGTTAGAAAGATATCGTTTGCGTATGAAAAATAGAAAACGCTTTGGTTTAGATCAATGGAAAGTTATGACCTCTAGTGAAAATTTTCTGTGGATGGTAAAAAAAAGACAGTTAGAAGTATATGATATTACGCTACATCAGAATTATATATGTTTTTATGCCTCAATATTACAAAGACGTTTGATTTATCAAAGTTTTGATCCTTGTGTTAAAGTTCGTACTACAGGTATATTAGGGTATATACTTAGAAGTATTATAAGACCACAGCGTGTTTTATCGATAATTCTTTCGGTAGTACTGTGGCAGATACTATCCATGATGATCTATGATATTCAGATTCAGGGAGAAAATAGTGCTAAAAAAGAACTGATTCAAGAAACATTAAAGAAGATGAATGTTAAACCGCCTTGTAAAAGTCAGGATGTGGCAACGCTTAAAGCGGAATTGAAGAAACGCCTAGAAAATGATATTTCCTGGTTAGAGATTGAAAAACAGGGGAGTCGTTATAAAATCAGTTATACACCAAAAGAATTTGCTTCTCTATCAGAATTAAAGGATACAGAATTAATTGCACAAAAAGATGGTGTTATTGAACGTTTTGATATTCAGCATGGAAATAAGATGTACAAAGTAAATGAATTTGTACATAAAGGGGACGTTCTTGTGAGTAATTCATTAGAGGATTCTAAAGGTGAAATGCAAGATGTTTTTGTGGAAGGTCGTGTTTTCGCTTATGTCTGGAAAGATCTTACACTTAGTATTCCAAAGACAAAGGAACCTGCAGCATTTCAGTTTTTTGAACTATTGTTAGAGGCTAGAAGAAGTGTTTCCAAGGACTTTCATGAAGATGATCGTATATATAACGAAAATATTTTGCAATTCCATGAAGATATGGGTAAAATAAAGATGGTGGTTCATTATACTTTAATTCAAGATATTACCACACCGTAATAGATAAGGAGCAGCTATGAGTGAACAATATCGTATAGCATTAGAAGAATACCCAATGGAATGGGTTGTAAAATTATGTGGAGCAAATGATAAACATTTAGATATCCTAAGAGATGCGTTTCATTGTGAAATTACAATGAGAGACAATGAATTACGTATTATGAGTGATGATTCGATGGTGTTTCATACGCTGGAACAGGTAATCAAAGCATTATTCTCGATGATGGAGGCGCATATTGATATTCAAGGAAGAGATATTGAGTATGCCTGTCGTTTAGCAAAGCTAAATCGTCTGCAGGAATTATCGACAACATATCAGAAAGCGATAGGAAAAACTGTAAATGGGAAACTGATTTATCCTAAGACGATTGGACAGCGTCATTTATTTAAATGTATGTGTAACAGTGAAATTGTTTTTGCGACTGGTGTTGCAGGGACGGGGAAAACGTATTTAGCTGTCGTTTATGCTGTTTCACTTTTGAAAAAGGGAGAAATCAAGAAAATCATCTTGACACGCCCAGCAGTAGAAGCAGGAGAAAATCTAGGATTTTTGCCTGGTGATCTAAAAGAAAAAGTAGATCCTTATCTTCGCCCATTGTATGATGCATTATATGATACTTTGGGAAAAGAACAAGTTGAAAAATTACTAGAAAAAGAAGTGATAGAAATAGCCCCATTAGCTTATATGCGAGGACGTACTTTAGATAATGCGTTTATTATCTTAGATGAGGCACAGAATACGACACGAGCACAGATGAAGATGTTTTTAACACGTATGGGATTTAATTCTCGTATCGTAATAACAGGCGATATTACCCAAATCGACCTGATTAGAAAAAGAGATTCTGGTTTATTAAATGCAAAACATTTATTATCTGGTATTGAAGGTATTTCATTTGTTGAATTGACAAGTCTTGATGTAGTTCGTAATCCACTCGTTCAGAAAATTATTGAGCGTTACGAACAGGAGGAAGAACGATATGGCAAAGATTTTATTGATTGAAGACGAAGAAAATATTAGAAAAATTATAGCCTATGATTTACGAAAAGCAGACTATGATATTGTTGAATGTGGAGATGGAAAAACAGCTATTGATTTAGCAATGAAAGAAGATTTTGATGTACTGATCATTGACTGGATGCTTCCTAATGTCAGCGGTATTGATGTTGTGAAAAAACTTCGCAGTGAAAGAATTGATAGTATCTTTATGATGCTGACAGCACGAGATGATGAAACAGATATCTTATATGCTTTTGAACAGGGAGTAGATGACTACATTACAAAGCCATTTTCTCCTCGTGAATTATTAGCACGTGTAAATGCGCATTTAAAAAGACATAACCGTAAGCAGGAACAGCGTTTATCAGTTGGAAATCTGTCTATGGATATGCGAAGAAGAGAGGCTTATATCGATGATCAGATTTTAACTCTTACAAAGAAAGAATTTGATTTGCTGGAATATTTCATTCAAAATAAAGATATTGTTTTATCTCGAGACAATATATTAAATGATATCTGGGGATTTGATTATGATGGCGATACTAGAATTGTAGATGTACATGTATTTAAGTTAAGAAGTAAACTTGCAGGTTCTTCTGTACATATAAAATCTTCTAGAGGTGTTGGCTATCTGTTGGAGGAAGTTCATGAAGCTTAATAAGTATCTTTTATTAGGTGGTTTATTCATATTATTTTTATTCCTGCAGTACTTTTTTCGATTTGATGTATATGTGTTATTGGTTTTGATAGTCTTGGCTTTTGCCTTATTATGGGAGATCGTTGATCGTAATAGCATGAATATTCATCAAAAAGAAAATATTGAATTGCAGAAAGAAATCAAATCAACAGCAAAAGATGCTCACTTAAAAAACAAACAGTTATTGACCGTAGTAACTAGTATTCCATTCCCTTTGATGCTATTAGATCAGAATGGGAATGTTGTTATGCACAATAACATTAATTCTTTATTCATCAAAGATGAGAAAACAGAGAATATGACGTATATGGACGATTGTTATGAACGTTCTGTAAGTGAATTTATTAAAGATGCATTTATTCTTGAAAAGCCCATGGATAAGATCATTAATATCAAGGGTGTTGAATATCAGTCAATCAGTGTACCTGTTACCGCAAAGAATAAATATAGTGGTTGTCTTGTATTATTTCAGGATATTTCAAAAGCCTTAGAAGGTGAAAAAATGCAGAAACGTTTTATTGCGGATGCATCACATGAGCTAAAAACGCCGATTGCTGTTATTAAAGGTATGGTTGAAATATTAAACCGTGAGGATTTTGATGATGATGCAACTCGTAAAGAGTTTATGGGTCAGATTGAGCACGAAATCAATCGTTTAGATATACTTGTTAAAGATTTATTACAGTTATCTAGATTAAGTATGTCTACCGTTTTATTGGAAAGAGAAAAAACGGATTTGTGTCAAGTAATTGATAAAGCAATAAAATCTTTATCAAAGAAAGCAGAAAGAAAAAATCTTACGATTGTCAGTGATTATCAGACGCATGAACAAGTTTTCTGTGATCCCTTGAAAATGAGTCAGGTTATTTTAAATCTATTGTCTAATGCGATTAAATATAGCGACACAGGAACTATCACATTATGTACAAAAACAGATGATGAATATTATATTGTAGAGGTCTGTGATGAAGGTCATGGTATTAAACCATCCGATCAGGAAAAAATATTTGAACGGTTTTATCGTGTTGATGATGATCGTTCACGTGAGACTGGTGGATCTGGTTTAGGTCTATCAATTGTAAAATCAATTATTGACGCACATCATGGAGTAATTGAAGTACAAAGTGAATTTAATACAGGAACAACATTTACAATCAAGTTAAAACGCTAATGATTGTAAATGTTTTCTTTTTGTTGTATTTCATTTTAAAAAGTGCTATAATAACCACGCAGTCTAAGATATGTCGCGTTCGGCAAGCGGTTAAGCCACAGCCCTCTCAAGGCTGTATCACGGGTTCAAATCCCGTACGCGATGCCATATGTTAATTACGAATCTATAAGATTCGTTTTTTATATTTTTACTTTAAAGAATAGAAGAACTGTTTAAAAAGTTATGGAATACTTTTTTAGAAGAATTGTGCATCTTCTTTAAAATATATTAATAGATCATAAAAAGCAGAAATCAAATCAAAGATCTCTGCTTATGTTTTTATAGGTTAATTATTGTATTAGGGTCATGCTGTTGAAGGATATGAATCATTTCTTCTCTTTTTTCTTCAAAACAATCTGTCTGATTTTTATAACAGGTACAGTGATTTTGAAAGATATCGAGCAGCTGTCCTACTGTAATTGTTTTATTAATGCATCCGGTGTTTTGTGAATTAATATTAATATTCCAGGTGCCTACATCATTTAGGTAAGCAAATCCTAATTCAGTTATAGATAAAGGATCTGCTCCGGAGATAATTGCTTTATGAAATAATTCTTTAATAGTCATTGGATTCACCTTTCTTTCATAAGTATCTTAACGTGATTTGTTAATTTGTGCAACCAAATACTAATGGACTGTTAACATTAAAGAATAAATAATTATAAAAAAATAGAAAAATTAACGGTTGCTTAACAATATCTTCATTTTCAATTAACAAAGATGTCGTATTATATAGCCGTATTCAAGGAGGAATATGAAAATGAACATTTGGAAAAAAGGTATGACAGCAACATTAGCATGCTTAATGACATTCTCATTAGCAGCATGTAGTTCAGGTAGTGAAGGAGGTCAGACAGCAGGTGTAACTGGTGAAATTAAAGTATACACACGTGACTCTTCCAGTGGAACTAGAGAAGCATTTGAAAAAGGGGTAGACTTTGAAGGAAGCTTGACAAAAAATGCAATTGAAGTATCAAGTAATGATGATATGGCGGCTAAAGTTGGAGCTGACTTAAATGGTATCGGATATACTTCTTTATCAACTGATTTCGAAAAGAACGGCGTAGTTGCTTTACAGTATGAAGGTGTTACTGCTAGCAGTGAAACAGTATTAGATGGAAGTTATAAATTACAGCGTCCTTTCAATTTCGTGACTAGAGCAGAAGGCGATTATGAAAGTGATGATAAAGAAATGTTAGTTTCTGCATTTATCGACTTCTTACAGAATTCAAGCGAAGGTATGGCAATCGTTAAGAAAAACGGTGGAGAAGTTGATGAATCAAAAGGAACTCCATGGGAAGAACTTTCTAAGAAATACGAAGAAATACTTTCTAAAGATAACTCAGGCATCACTATTACAACATGTGGTTCTACTTCAGTAGAAAAAACTTTAAAAGCTGCATTAGAAGCATTCCAGCCTATGGCAGGTAACTTCAAGTTTGTGATGAATCAGTCAGGTAGTGGAGATGCAGTACCACGTGTTCTAGGAGCTGAAAAAGATGGCCCTAACAAAGCTGATATTGGTTTTGCTTCTCGTGATTTTAAAGATGATGGTTCTGAAGATATCTCTAATGCGATGCTTTCTGGACAATACTGTATTGATGCAGTAGTTGCAGTTGTAAATAAAGACAATACTACTTTTACTAATATGACACAGGCACAGTTAAAAGATATCTTCACAGGAAAAACAGTTAATTGGGAAGACATCAAATAAAAACAGACGAATATGATATGAAACAGTCTGGAATCCAGGCTGTTTCTTAATGTAAGGATTGGTGAAGAATGAAAAGTTATGTACGTGATAGTATTAGCACGGAAAAAAATGAGAAGAAATTAAAAAAAGATAAGTTTATGAAATTCTTATTTATGCTAGCAGCATTAATTTCCTCCAGTGCAATCGCTGTTATCATAATATTTATTAGTATTAAAGGAATTTCTCCATTTCTGCCTGGCTATGAATATGGACAGCAGGATTTTATTTCCTTTTTAACAGGAAATTTATGGCGTAAGGATCAAGGTATCTATGGAGTAGGGTTTATCATTATCAATACATTAATATCCTCTTTTGGAGCTTTACTGATTTCATTCCCTCTTTCTGTTCTTACTGCCTTATTTATTGCGAAGATTGCGCCAAAGAAAATTGCAGAAGTTATGACAACAGTTGTAGAACTATTAGCAAGTATTCCTTCCGTTGTATATGGTGTATTCGCTTCTGGTACTATAACGGTTATGGTAAGTTCTATTGCTTCTTCTTTTGGAAGAACAACAGCAGGTGGAAGCTCTTTATTGGCAGTTATCCTATTACTTGCGATTATGATTTTTCCAACGATTACTTCATTATCTATAACAGCAATCAAGTCTGTGGATAGAGATGTTGAGTTAGGAAGTCTTGCACTTGGCGCCACCAAAACACAGACAAATTTTAAAGTTGTTTTAACAAGCGCAAAATCAGGTATTTTTGCAGGTGCTATTTTAGGTATAGGACGTGCATTTGGTGAAGCTACAGCAGTAGCTATGGTTGCCGGAAACAAGATGTTTGGTCCTACCTTTGATTTATTTGATATTACTAGAACTCTTACAACCACCATGCTTGCAGGTTTAAAAGAAACAACTGGTCTTGATTATGATATTCGTTTCTCTGCAGGGTTAGTATTAATGGCTGTTATTCTGTTATCGAATTTATTATTAAATCTCATGAAGAAGAAAGTGGGGAATATTAAATGATAAAGACATCTTTGAATCAAAAGAAAAAACGTCGAATTATCGATGGAATATGCAATGGTGTGACCTACTTTTCTAGTGGCTTAAGTGTATTTGTGCTAATTGCCATCTTCGTGTTTATTTTCTCAAAAGGGTTTTCATCATTAGGTATGGATTTACTTACAGGTGATTATTGGTCACAGAACTATTTGACTAGAATTGAAGAAGCTTATAATAAGCCTGGTAATTTTGAACGCCCATCAAGCTTAGGAGAAGATGTTGCATTCTCCACAAAATGGGGAGTTGGATTTGTGGATGCAACAGATCAGAATTCAGAACAGATTATTTTAGTAGAGTATGTTGATGAAAATTCTCCGTTCGCTTATCTGATTGATGAGAGTATAAAAGATAAGGAAGTAAAACTTTCCACAGAAGTTGGCTTCGAGGTGGAAAATTTAGGTTATGTGACAAAAACAGGCAGCAGCATGATTGCTGGTAATATCATGTCTCAGTCTGCGGAAGAAGTTGCAAGTGCCTTAGATAATTCTGCACAAAGTATAAAAACAATTTATTATCAGACTCCAGGTGGAGGTATTCGAGGTTCTATTATCTCAACATTTTATTTAATTATTATATCTTTATTGATTGCATTGCCATTAGGAATTGCTTCTGCAATTTATCTTCATGAATATGCAAAACCAAATAAGATTACATCTACAATTCGTAGCGCAATTGAAATGCTTACAGGTGTACCTAGTATAATTTTTGGTTTAATGGGTGTTGCGGTATTATTCCCAATTACACAGTTGTTTGGTGCTACAACAACCAATATTCTTTTAGGCGGATTTACAATGGCAATTATCTTATTGCCAACTATAATTCGTTCTACTGAGGAAGCATTAATTGTTGTACCGCAATCTTTGCGTGATGCATCTTTATCAGTAGGAGCAAACCAATCACAGACGATTTTTAAAATCGTATTACCTTGCGCAGTTCCTGGTATATTAACAGGTGTATTATTAAGTATTGGACGTGTTATCGGAGAAAGTGCAGCCTTGATTTATACAATGGGTACGTATGTTAATGACTCTCCAACGATATTATCACAGGGAACCAGTCTTGCAGTACACATTTATAATATCATGAGCAGTGAACAGCCAAACTTTGAATTAGCGAGTGCAATATCAATTGTTATTCTGGTATTTGTATTGCTGCTGAATATTAGTGTAAAATTAATAAGTAAGAAACTTAATAAATCCTGGTATTAGAGGAGGAAGAAACTATGGATAAAGATATTATTTTTCATGTGAATGACTTAAACTTATATTATGGAGATAAACACGCTTTAAAAAGTGTCGCAATGGATATTAAGAAAAATAAAATCACTGCATTAATTGGACCTAGTGGCTGTGGTAAATCTACATTTCTTCGTTGTTTAAATCGTATGAACGATTTGATTGAGGGTTGTCGAATTGATGGTACGATTACTTTAGGTGAAGAAGATATTTATAGCACTAAGATGAATGTTGTAGATCTTCGTACTAAGGTAGGAATGGTGTTTCAGAAACCAAATCCATTTCCTATGTCAATTTATGACAATATTACGTATGGCCCAAAATGCCAAGGTATCAAGAATAAAAAAATCTTGGACGAAATCGTTGAGCAGTCTTTAAAAAAAGCCGCGTTATGGGATGAAGTGAAAGATCGATTAAACGATTCTGCATTTGGTTTATCAGGTGGACAACAGCAGCGTTTATGTATTGCGCGAGCTATTGCTATGGAACCAGAAGTAATTCTGATGGATGAGCCAACAAGTGCATTAGACCCTATTGCTACAAATAAAATTGAAGATTTAATGGAAGAATTAAAAAATGATTATACCATTGTAATTGTTACGCACTCTATGCAGCAGGCATCTCGTGTGAGTGATTACACTGCTTTCTTCTTGCTGGGAGAAGTAGTGGAATTTGATAAAACTAGTAAGATATTCCAACAGCCTTCTGATAAACGTACAGAAGACTATATAACTGGTCGCTTTGGATAGGAGGATAATACGATGGTTAAAATTGATAAAGAGTTAGATCTGATGGAAGAAAGCCTATTAAAAATGGGTAAAAAAGTTGTTCGTATGCATGAAAAAGTTATTGATGCTTTAAATGATGCAAATAAAGAAATTGCATTAGATATTATTAAATCTGATGACATCATCAATCATTTAGAAGAGGAAATTAATGATCAGGCTGTTAAATCACTTGCACTTTTATCACCTGTTGCTAGTGATTTACGTAAAGTAGTAGCAGATATTAAAATAGCTTCTGAATTAGAACGTATTGGTGACTATGCTAAGAATATCGCAATTTTCTTGATCAAGCATGATGATATAGATGCATCTATTCTTGATTATGCACAGGCAATGGAAAAAGGGTTTATTGCGATGTTAAATGAAACAATGGAATGTTATGCAAATCGTGATATTGATAAAGCTTTTGAAATTCCTGAACAGGATAAAGAAATCAATGTTCTATATAAAGAGTTAAAGGAAAAACTTAAACAAAATCATTCTTCATATCTGCTTGAACATATCTTTGAGATTTCTTCTATGTTAAGAAATATTGAACGAGCAGGAGATCATACTAAAAATATTTGTGAACATATCATATACATGATGAAAGGACAACATTACGATTTTGGATAAAATAGGGAAGAAGTGATACATTATTGTATGACTTCTTTTTCTTTTAGTATGCGAATAAGCGTTGACGTGTTATAATACATATGGGCAATAAAACTTATGAGGTGAATTATGGATATAAGTGTATTTAATCAAACAGAAGAAAAGCGCTGGTCACGTTATAAAAAAGACTTTATTACAATAAGTGAACGTACTCAGAAAGTATTAAGGCTGGATCATGATTATAGTGCTTCTGTTATATTTGTTACACCGGAGGAAATCCACGAAATTAATCGTGATTATCGAAATATAGATAGACCAACTGATGTAATCAGCTTTGCGCTGAAAGATAGTGAAGATGATTATGAAATCATGGAGGGTGAAAATGAATTAGGTGATATTTTTATTAATATCCAGGCAGTAGTTTCACAGGCCCATGATTATGGTCATTCATTACGAAGAGAAGTCTGTTTTCTTTTTACACATGGATTGCTTCATTTATTAGGTTATGATCATATGGAAAAACAAGATGAAAAAGTTATGTTTGAATTACAGGATGTGATATTAGATGAAATCGTTCCTAAGAAGAAGCATAAATAAATTTCGTTATGCATTTGAAGGCTTATTTCAAGGTATATGTCATGATTTTAGTATAACATTACAGCTGTTAATAGGACTATGTGTTATTGTCTTTTGTTTATTCGTTGATCTGACTCAATGGGAATGGTGTATTATTCTTGTTGTCATTGGAGCTGTGATTGCTTTGGAGTTTGTGAATTCCGCAATAGAATCTGTTGTAGATCTGGTGTCGCCAGATTATCATATATTAGCTAAGAAAGCCAAAGACTATGCGGCCGCTGCGGTGCTTGTTATGTCTATTGCGGCTTTAGTCATAGGGATTATTATAATAGGAGGAAAAATCATATGGTAAAACAATATGAAGATATTTTAAATGTCGCTTTTGATGCGATGAAAAAGGCATATGCTCCTTATTCAAATTATCATGTTGGAGCATGTGTAAAGACGAAAGATGGTAAACTGATTCCAGGTGTAAATATAGAAAATGCATCTTATGGATTAACAAACTGTGCAGAAAGAAGTGCAGTATTTGCAGCTTACTCATTGGGTTATCGTAAAACAGATATTGAAGCACTAGCGATCGTTAGTGATGGAAAGCTACTTGCGGCACCTTGTGGCGCATGCCGTCAGGTATTGGTTGAGCTTTTAGAAAGAACGACACCTATCATATTAAGTAATGGTAAGGAATCAAAGATAACAAATATTGATGAATTATTACCGATGTCATTTACAAGTGAGGATGTATTATGAGCTTTAAGTCAGGATTTATTTCTATAATTGGAAGACCAAATGCAGGAAAAAGCACTTTACTAAATGCAATTCTTCAGGAAAAGGTTGCTATTACTACACCAAAACCACAAACAACTAGAAACAATATTTCTGGTATTCTTACAAGAGATGATGTACAGTTTGTATTTATTGATACTCCAGGAATTCACAAGCCTAAGCATGAATTAGGAAGAACATTGAATAAAAATGCCTATACTGCAATTGCGGAAGCTGATGTTAATTATTGGATGGTAGATGCAACACAGCCTTTTGGCGGCGGTGATGAATTTCTTTTAGAAAAGATGAAACAGGCAAAAATTCCTGTCTTTCTGATTTTAAATAAAATTGATCTGCTAGATAAAGAGAAAGTCTTAGAGACTTTAATACAATGGCAGAATCGTATGCAGTTTGCAGAGATTTTTCCAATTTCTGCACTAACAAGAGAAAATGTGGAACATTTATTAGAAGTAACAAAATCATATCTGCAAGAAGGAGTTAAATATTTCCCTGATGATATGATTAGTGATCATGGAGAAAACTTTCAGATTGCAGAGATTATTCGTGAAAAGGTTTTATACAAAACAAATGAAGAAGTACCCCATTCAGTAGCAGTTGTAATTGAAAATAAAGAGGAAACAGATACTAAAATGTTTCTACAGGCACTGATCATTGTAGAACGTACTTCTCAAAAGAGTATCTTGATTGGTAAGCAGGGGACAATGATTCGCAGTATTCGTTTAGCTGCACAGAAAGAATTAAAGGCTAAATTCGATAAGAAAGTAGAATTAGAGCTATTTGTGCGCGTTGAAAAAAATTGGCGAAATCGAACAAGCAAGCTACATCAGTTAGGCTATCTTGAAATGGAAGAGGGGAAATAATGCTAGAGGAGGTTCATGGAATCATTATTCATGTGAAAGAATATCGTGAACATGATGCCCTGTTAAAAGTGTTATGCGAAGACGGCAAATTGTTAAGTATCAGTGCTAAAGGTGTCCAGAAGATGAATAGTAAAAATGCACCAGCTGTTCAGCTTTTTACGTTAGCTAAATTTCATGTTGATGTTCGACCTTCATCAACGATGTATTCGCTAAGGCGAGCAGAGATTATAAAAAGTTATCGAAAGATACGCGAAGATCTTATGAAACAAAGTGTTGCGTCATATTTCTGTGAATGTATCTATCGCAGTGATTTTGACTCTGATATGTATCCAATTCTTATACAGAGCATGGATGTTTTAGAAAAAACAGAAAAGCCATTACAGATTCTTTGCTTATTTCAATCCATCATGAATCGACTACATGGAATTGAACCATATGTTGATGGCTGTGTGCGATGTATGAGTCCTCATCTTATACAGGGAATATCGTATCGTGATGGAGGATTTATATGTACGAAGTGTTTACATGCAGAAGATCAGATAAAAACAAAAGAACAATTAAAGATATTTCGATTATTATGTAAAGCAGATATAAAGCATGCTGGCTTAATTGAAAAATTGGATTTTACCACAGAAGTGTTTGAAGATTTATATCAGTTTTTTGAAGAATATAGTGGAATATCTTTAAAAAGTGCGAAGTTTCTTAAGTCTTTATTTTTATTAGAAAATCAGTGATTATATTAGAAATCAACAGTTGATTTATTCAGCTGTTTTTCTATCTTTTAAGCAAATAAACAAGGTTATTGAGGGCAGTTTGAAAAAATGCAAAAAAAATTGTTAATTTGTTTGATTTGTTTTTCATGAAATGATATTATAGAGTCGTAGCATAATTTTTTGTAATGAATACTATGATTTTATGCGTTATTTTAGGTTAAATAAGGTCAATTAAGCACCATATTTGCCACATTTTAAATTATTATTGAATATAGTGTAATCTGAAACTATTCTGATAGTTTCATGAGCATCACCACCTGGTGAATTTTTTTTGAAAGGGGCATTGACATGAACAACGAGAAATTATTTGATACTGTAGTAGCCCATGCGAAGAACAGTGGTTTTGTATTTCAGGGATCTGAAATATATGGCGGACTTTCTAATACTTGGGATTTTGGTCCGTTAGGAGTTGAATTAAAAGAAAATATAAAAAAAGCATGGTGGCGTAAATTTATTCAGGAATCACCATATAATACAGGTATTCAGTCAGCGATTCTAATGAATCCTTCTGTTTGGGTAGCCAGCGGACATGTAGGCGGATTCTCTGATCCATTAATGGACTGTAAAGAATGTAAATCTAGATTTCGTGCCGATCAGCTGATTGAAGATGCATCAAATGGTGAAGTTAGCGTTGAAGGCTGGAGCAATGAAGCAATGATGGATTATATAAAAGAACATCAGCTAAAATGTCCTAAATGCGGTGCTCACAATTTTACTGATATACGTCAATTCAATTTGATGTTTAAAACTTTCCAGGGTGTTGTTGAAGATGCGAAAAGTGCAATTTATTTAAGACCGGAAACAGCACAAGGTATGTTTGTAAATTTTAAAAATGTACAGCGTACAATGCGTAAAAAGCTTCCATTTGGTATTGGTCAGATTGGTAAAAGCTTCCGTAATGAAATCACACCAGGAAACTTTATTTTCCGTACACGTGAATTTGAACAGATGGAATTGGAGTTTTTCTGTCAGCCTGGAACAGATTTAGAGTGGTATCATTATTATAAAGATTACTGTATGAAATTTTTGACGAATTTAGGAATTAATCCTGAGCACCTTCGTTTCCGTGATCATACGCCAGAAGAACTAGCATTTTATTCTAAAGGAACATGTGACATTGAATATAATTTCCATTCTCAGATTGGCTGGGGAGAAGTGTGGGGTATTGCGGATCGTACAGATTATGATTTGAAACAACATCAGGAAGCTAGTAAAAAATCACTAGAGTATCTAGATCCTACTACAAATGAAAAATATTTAGCATATTGTGTTGAACCTTCTGTTGGTGTAGAACGTTTAATGCTTGCGTTTATGTGTGATGCATATGATGAAGAAGAATTGGAAAATGATACTCGCATCGTTATGCATTTGCATCCATACCTAGCACCTGTAAAAGCTTGTGTTATGCCTTTATCTAAGAAATTAAGTGATAAAGCAATGGAAGTATTCCAATTAATTGCGCCAGTTGGAAACTGTGATTATGATGAAGCTGGAAGCATTGGAAAACGTTATCGCCGTCAGGATGCGATCGGTACACCATTCTGTATAACTGTAGACTTTGAAACTGAGAATGATAATTGTGTAACTGTTCGTCATCGTGATAGCATGGAACAAGAGCGTGTTCGTATTGATGAATTAAGTACTTATATTGAAGAAAGAATTAAGCTTTAATATCGCAAGGAGTGATATTTCTTGGCACGATTAAGTGAACAGGAAATCAATGAAATTCGACAGCGAGCTGACATTGTAGATGTCATTGGACGATATATCCCATTGCATCGAAAAGGGAATAGCTATAAGTGTATTTGTCCATTTCATGATGACCATGATCCGTCGATGTCTATATCTGCGGATAAACAGATTTATAAATGTTTTGTATGTAATGCAGGAGGAAATGTCTTCACATTTGTACAAAATTATGAAAAAATATCGTTTATTGAGGCGGTATATAAGGTTGCAGAGTATGCTGGTGTAACTTTGGAGCATACTCTTGATGTGACTCCTCGAATTCAGGATCCGCATTTAGCCGCATTGCATAAAGCATGTAAAGCGACTATTGATTATACGCATTATCAGCTAGAAACACTTGACGCAAAGCATGTCAAGGAGTATTTACTGAAACGTAATATTACAGAAGATATCATTCGTTCTTTTGAAATAGGGTATAATCCTAAAAATGATGCGTTGTATCGCTTTCTTCATGCGAAAAAATATAGCGATGAAGATCTGATTTCGGCAGGACTTGTGCGTATGACTTCTATGGGGATGAAAGATGTGTTTTCTCATCGTATCATGATTCCTATACATAATGAATTTGGAGATCCCGTTGGTTTTACTGCGCGGCGTATCGAAGATAATGAAGAAGCAAAGTATATTAATACAAGTGAAACTGAAATATACAAAAAAGGAAATCTGATTTTTAATTATCATCGTGCAAAAGCAGAAGCTAGAAAAGCTAAAAAGGCTTTTCTTGTAGAAGGAGCAATGGATGTATTGGCATTTGAAAAAGTTGATCTGCATAATGCAGTAGCTACTTTAGGAACTGCTATTACGAAAGAACAGCTTCGTCTTTTACAGATGCTTCATGTACCGATTGTGGTATGTTATGATGGAGATGCAGCTGGACGAAATGCTACATATAAATTTGGTAAGCTAGCAAGAGAAATGTCACTTCAATTTGAGATTGTTGATAATAAATATGGGCTAGATCCAGATGAAATTATCGATGTATATGGAAAAGATGAACTTAAAGCATTAGTAAATAAAACGATTTCCTGGATTGACTTTTTATTTGAATACCTTCTGACAAAGTATAATTTAGAAAATTATACTCAGAAAAAAGAATATGCACAGGAAATGGCTTTAGAAATTCAATCATTGCAGAATGATTATGAAAAACAGAGTTATTTTATCCGACTTCGGGAACTTACTGATTTTGATATGTATATAGAGCCAGAAAAAGCGCATAAACAGACATATCAGAAAAAGGAATATCAGACAAAGATATTAACTTTTCCAAAAAGCGGAAGAAATCATGCGGAGTATGAAATTTTATCACAAATGCTGTGTGGTGTTTCTGCAAGTAATCTGTTTAAAGAAGAGCTGGGATTCTTAAAAAATGATGTCAGTAATAACCTGGCGATGTATATTATCGATTATTATCGAACACATACGAAGCTAGATATAGCTGGTTTGTTAGATTTAATTCAAGAAGAGGAAGTTCGCTCTCTTCTATTGGAAATTGCAAATTGGGAGCTTGCACGTAAAGATGTAGACATTGATGTATTAAAAGAAGCTATAGCAAAAGAAAAGACTTGTTTTATCGATGATAAGATACAGATGTTAAATGCAAAAATCAAACAGGTAAGCGATCCAATGGAAAAAGCAAAAATTGCAATGGAGAAGAATCAGCTAATTAAAGAGCGTGAAGAATGGCGAAACTCGGGAAGGAAGTAGAAATATGAAAAAAACCAAGAAAAAAGCTGTTTTACAGGAATATAAAACACTTGATGATATTAAGCAGGATTTTCTAAATGAATATCATGATACAGGTGTTTTATATCAGAAAGATGTTATGGAAGCCGTAGAACATCTGGCAATGAATGATACAGATTTTGATGATTTGTTTCAATGGTTTGCCGATAATGATATAGAAGTTAAAAATGAAGATGATGATGTTGATTTGATGGATGACGATGCTCTTGTCGCTACCGATGATGATGACATTGACTTTTTAGATGATGATACAGATGAAGAAGATTCTTTAGCTGCAGAAATTGAAAATCTTGAACAGTCTTTCGCAAACTCTTCACATACAAAAATTAACGATCCAGTAAAAATGTACTTAAAAGAAATTGGTAGAGTAGAATTATTAGATCCAAAAGAAGAACCTGAGATTGCTCGTCGTATTCAGGCTGGTGATGAAGAAGCGAAAAAGAAACTTATTTCTGCCAACTTACGTTTAGTAGTATCTATCGCAAAAAAATATGTAGGACGCGGTATGTTGTTCCTAGATCTTATTCAAGAAGGTAATATGGGGCTTGTTAAAGCAGTAGAAAAATTTGACTATACAAAAGGGTTTAAATTCTCTACCTATGCAACTTGGTGGATTCGTCAGGCAATCACAAGAGCTATTGCAGACCAGGCTAGAACAATTCGTATTCCTGTACATATGGTAGAGACTATTAATAAATTAACTCGTATTCAGCGTCAGCTGGTACAGGATTTAGGCAGAGATCCTACTGCAGAAGAAATTGCGGCTAAAATGGAAAATATTTCACCTGAAAAAGTTCGTGAGATTCAAAAAATTGCTTTGGAACCAGTTTCTTTAGAAACTCCGATTGGGGAAGAAGATGATTCTCATCTTGGTGATTTCATTGAAGATAAAGAAGCATTATCACCTGATGAATATGCAAATAACCAATTATTGAAGGATGAAATTAATACTGTACTGCAAGGTTTAACAGAACGTGAAGAAAAAGTGCTTCGCTTGCGTTTTGGATTATATGATGGAAGAACACGTACATTAGAAGAAGTAGGTAAGGAATTTAATGTAACTCGTGAACGTATTCGTCAGATTGAAGCAAAAGCTTTACGTAAACTTAAACATCCTACTCGTTCTAAACGATTGAAAGATTTCGTGGATAAACCATAATGGTGATCCTTAATGAAGTTAAGTAAAAGATTGCAGACAATTTATGATATGGTACAGGGTCCATGTGTTGTAGCGGATATCGGCTGTGATCACGGACTTTTACCAATTGCTCTTGTGAAAAACGGAAAATGTGATAAAGCTTATGCCTGTGATATAAGAAAAGGCCCATTGTCTCGAGCAGAAGAAGCAATTCAAATGATGGGATTACAGAATCAGATCATCACCAAGCTTACCGATGGACTTCAAGGTTTGGAAGATGATGTTGAAGTAGTCATCATTGCAGGTATGGGATACGATACTATTCGAAATATTTTACAGGATAGTCTTGAAAAAACAAAATATTATAAGCAGATTATTATCCAATGTAATTCACGCGTAGATGATTTACGTCGCTGGCTTCATCAAACAGGATTTATGATTGATGCGGAAGAACTTGTGAAAGATCAGCATTATTATCAGATGATTTCTGTTCACTATGAAGTTAGTGAAATGAGTGAAGAAGATTATTTATTTGGTATCCATTTGGAAAAGCATCCATTATTTAAAGAATATTGGACGCATGTGCTTCATAAACAAAAGGAAATCCTAAAAGGTATGAAATCATATCATGAAGGTTATCAGATAACTGAGAAAAAGATTAAGATGATTGAAAGTAAATTAAAGGAACTGGCATGATTGTCAGCTCCTTTTATGCTTATAGAATTTTATTTATATTGATTGCGGGTTTTGGTTTGCCAGGAGCATATGTTTCTAGATATTCTATCACCTGTGTTGTTAAGTATGTTGGAGTACTGGCTCCTGCTGTAACAGCTACACGATTTACATTTTCTAGCTGTTCATCTTGAATATTTGTTACATCATCGATTAGGTATACGTTTTTAATTCCTTGATCTAAGGCAATCTGTGCTAGACGATTGGAATTATTGGAATACTTATCGCCAACAACATATAAAACATCAATGTCCTTATTTTTTAAATCTGCGACAGCTTGTTGGCGAATACGTGTTGCATTACAGATTTCTTCACAGAAAACAGCATGAGGAAATCGATCTTTTATCGTTTGAAATAATTCCTGAATATCAAAGATAGACATTGTTGTTTGATTTGTAACAAATACTTTTTCCAAGTAAGGAATATTTTCTATATCTTCTTTTTTACTGATAAGATGTACATGTTCACTTAAGGAGACAACAGCTTCTGCTTCAGGATGATGGGGTTTCCCTATGTATAACACATCGAATTCTTTTGATAAATACTCACTTACAATATTTTGTGTTTTTACAACATCTGGGCAGCTCGCATCAATACAGATTAAACCTTTTTGCTGTGCTTTTTCCTTTACTTTATTTGATATGCCATGAGCTGTGAAGATGACAATGCCATGTTCAATCTCATCTAATAACTCTAATCTTGTTTTTGTTTTATCATCAACTGCGATAATGTTTAGTTCCGATAATGCCTGCATAACATAAGAATTATGAACAAGCATTCCTAGTACATATATAGGAGTATCTTTATACTGTTCAGCTGTTTTTTTAGCTAATTGAATAGCATTAACGACTCCTTTACAATAACCGCGGGGAATAACTTTAATTACTTCCATGTAGTTTCACCTCGTAACCTATTATACCCAAATTTATTTTATATGCATAGTAATTTGTGAATAGATATGTCATAATAAAAAAGGAAATTGGTTTACATGTCATAGATTTCCTGTATAATAATAGAGCTTGCTTATACGAAAAGGAGGAATGAGTATGAGTAAATATACCGACTACAACTTTCGTGAGAACACGAAAAAATTTATAAATTTAGAAGGATTCATAGAGCCAACGCCAATTCAGCAGGCGGTTATTCCATTGGCCTGTAAAGGAAAAAGTATCATAGGAATATCCGATACTGGTACAGGAAAAACCCATTCGTTTTTAATTCCTATTATGGAAAAAGTAGATAGTACGAAGAATCATATCCAAGCTGTTATTACAGCTCCAACTAGAGAACTTGCTTTACAGATTTATCAGCGCTGCGAAAAAATGTCTGAAGCAGATCCTAATTTGCGTATTCGTTTGATTACAGGTGGAATTGAAAAATCAAGAATGAATGAACAGTTAAAGATTCAGCCACACATCGTCGTGGGTACGCCGGGAAGAATTAAAGACTTATTTTTGCAGGAACAGACATTACGTGTAGATACCGCAGATATTTTAGTTGTGGATGAGGCAGATATGACTCTTGAATTTGGTTTCTTGGAAGATGTTGATATGATTGCGGGGAAAATGAAGAAAAATCTGCAGATGATGAGTTTTTCTGCGACAATTCCTTTACTTCTTCAACAATTTTTAAAAAAATATATGTCTAATCCAAGTACGATTCAAATTGAAGAGAAAAGTAATTTCCATCCAAAAATTGAACATGTCTTGATTCCATGTCAGGAAAAAAGCTATGAAGAAAAATTAATGGAATTATTGCCTACATTTACTCCATATGTTTGTCTTATTTTTGCGAATACACGTGCACAGGCTGCTAATGTTGCGAATATGATGCGTGATGCTGGATATTCAATTATTGAATTGCATGGTGATTTAACTCCAAGAGAACGTACAAAAGCTATGAAAGAACTAATAAATATACAGAAGTCATATGTTGTTGCGACCGATATTGCAGCGCGTGGTATTGACATAGAAGGTATTTCTCATGTTATTTCTTTGGGATTTCCAAAAGAATTAGATTATTATATCCATCGTAGCGGACGTACAGGCCGTGCAGGAAGAGATGGTATCTGCTATGCCTTATATAAAAAACAAGATGATGCAATGATTCGCTCATTAGAAGTAAAAGGAATAGGTTTTAAACATAGAAGTTTAAAGAACGGAAATTGGAAAGATTTAGATCCTATCCATAAAAAGAAAGTGAAAAAGGATGATCCTTTAGAAAAAGAAATAGCAAAGATTGTTTCTAAGAAAAAGAAAAAGGTAAAACCAGGATATAAAGTTAAACGTAAGCAGGAAATAGAAAAGCTTAAAAGAAAAGCTCGTCGTCAGTTGATTCAAGAAGATATAAAACGTCAGAAGAAAGAGCGCGCTAAACAGAAAATGATTGAAAAACGTGGAGGTATGGAATGAAATTAGGTTGTCATGTGTCTATGTCAGCTCCTGATTATGTATTAGGTTCCGTAAAAGAGGCATTACAGTATGGAGCTAATGCTTTTATGTTATATACTGGCGCCCCTCAAAATACTCGTCGTAAAGATATGAGTGAGTTAAAGATTGATGAAGCATTACAATTGATGAAAGAAAATGGAATCGAAGAAAGCAGTATGATTGTTCATGCTCCTTATATCATTAATCTAGCAAATTGTGTTCGCGAAGAGACATTTGAACTAGGAGTTGAATTTCTACAAAAAGAAATCGAACGTGTAAAACAGCTTCATGCGACAGTTTTAGTTTTACATCCTGGAAGCCATGTAAAGGCTGGGGAAGAAGAAGGTCTAAAAAAGATTGTAGAAGGCTTAGATCTAGCAATGGAACATGTGGGCAATGTTCAGATTGCAATTGAAACAATGGCTGGAAAAGGTAGTGAAATTGGTTATGATTTTAAACAAATTTGCTATCTGATGGATCATGCAAAGTATGGGGATAAACTTCGTGTCTGTATGGATACCTGTCATATTCATGATGCTGGATATGATTTATCAGATTTTGATAAAATCCTTGATGATTTTGATTCTATTATCGGTCTAGATCGTCTTGTCTGTATGCATATTAACGATTCTAAAAATGTACAAGGTGCTAAAAAAGATCGACATGCTAATATTGGGTTTGGTGAGATTGGGTTTGATAAATTAAATGCAATCGTACATAATGAACGTGTAAAAGATGTGGTAAAGATATTAGAGACACCATATGTTGAAGGAAATCCGCCCTATAAATATGAAATTGCTATGTTGAAAAAGGGCGTATTTGACAAAGATATCATGAATAAGATTGTATCAGTAAAATAAAAAGGCATTTCTGCCTTTTTTATTATGAATGCTGCTGAGCAAACAATATGATTTCTTCTTTCAATCGTTCAACGATTCTATCTTGAGGAAGTTTTTCAATGATTTTTCCTTTTTTGATCAATAAACCTTCTTTATTTCCGCCTGCAATGGCGATATCTGCATGTTTTGCTTCACCTGGTCCATTTACTGCACACCCCATAATAGCAACATTTACATCACAGTTTATGGTTTGCAGGAAAGATTCAATTTCATCTACTACTGGCTGCATATTCCATGCAGTTCGTCCACAGGTAGGACAAGCTATCAGGTTAGGTGTGTGATCTAATAGATTACAGCACTTTAACAATTGTTTAACAATGGTAATTTCATTAACAGGATCTCCATTAACACTTATTCGGATTGTATCTCCAATGCCTTCATTTAATAAAGTTCCTAAAGCCATACTGCTTTTTATAGCACTTCCTATATAAGTGCCTGCTTCTGTAACACCAAGGTGTAACGGATATGGGAATGTCTTTGATGCAAGACGATAAGCTTCAATACATAGCAGAGGATCGCTGGATTTAAAAGATAAACAAATATCATGAAAATCTAATTCTTCTAATATCTGAATATGGCGTTTTGCACTTTCCATCATACCATCAGCTGTTGGCTTACCATATTTTTCATGAATATCTTTTTCCAATGAACCGCTATTGATTCCTATACGAACAGGGATATGATGTTGCTTACATACTTTAACAACTGCCTCAACATTTTCTCTTGAGCCAATATTACCAGGATTTAAACGTATTTTATCAATCCCTGCTTCTACTGCCGCAATAGCAAGTCGATAGTCATAATGTATATCAGCGACTAAAGGAATATTGGTTTGTTTTTTTATTTCCGTTATAGCTTTAGCATCTTCCTGATCCATAATGGCCATACGCACCATTTCACAGCCTACTGCTTCCAATTTTTTGATTTGGGCAATGGTAGCTGCAGTATCACTTGTTCTTGTATTACACATGGATTGAATAACTACCTTTTGTTGTCCTCCAATCTGCAAATCACGAACTCTTATACTTTTTGTTTCTGTTCTTATCATGTGTTTCACCTCATGTTTTCATTATAACAGATGTATGTTTAGAAAAGCAACGTTTAAGCTGTTGGAACAATTCTTACAAATTCTTAAAGTTGTGGTATCACTGAAATGTTTATGATATACTATTGAGCAGGAGGTGGATACATGTTACGTAATCCTTTTCGTGATCTTGATCAGAAAAAATTAAGCAGAAGTTCAGACATATTAAAGACACAAAATGATTACTTTAAAATCGTAAATCGGCGTATTTTTGTATTTAGTATCATTATATGTATCATCTTTTCAGTAATTTCTGTGCGTTTGATCTTCTTGCAAATACGAGATCAGGAAGAATATGCAGTGAAATTAGAAAATTATTCATCACAGACACAAACAGATAGTACGCCTCGAGGGGAAATGATAGATCGTAATGGGAATGTTATTGCGAAAACTGTTTCATCGCATAATATTATATATTTCCCACCTAAAGATACGACTAGTGAGGAACAATGGAAATCAGCTCAGCTATTTGCGAAAGATTTTGAAGTGGACAGTGATAGTATGACGAATTCAGATTATCAGGATTTATATATGTTTTTACATACCGATGAAAATGGAAATAAAGATCAGGGTAAAAACTTACTAAGCACTGAGGAAAAAGAAACTTTAAATGAAGAACAGCAGGAAAAACTGATTCGTAAAAGAATAACGATGGATATGGTTGATGAATTAGCTGATGAAGAAACAAAAGATGCCTTTTATGTATATTTACAAATGCGTAAACTTCCTTCTAATCAGAATAAAGTCATATTAGAAGATGTTGACAGTGACAGTGTTGCAAAATTAATGGAGAATAAAGAAAAATATCGCGGTTTTGATGTGAATTTAGGTTCTTGGAAAAGAGAATATCCATATGGCAATACTCTACGCGATGTATTAGGTACAGTTACTTCTACTAAGCAGGGAGTTCCTTCTGAACTTCGTAATTATTATGAAGCTTTAGGATATTCCTTAACCGATCGTGTAGGTCAGAGCGGTTTAGAATTACAGTATGAATCACTTTTACGTGGAACTCCAAGAGTAAGCGAAATATCTTATGATTCTGATGGAACTGCAATCATGAATGAAATAAGCAGTGGTAAGAACGGTTATGATTTACATCTGACGATAGATATTGAACTGCAGCAGAAAGTAGATAAAATCTTAGAAGATACCCTAAAGAAATATTCTGGGACAAGCGGACGAGAAAAATTCAAAAAAGCTATTGTAGTACTAATGAATCCAAATACTGGAGAAATTTATGCGATGAGCGGTAAATATATAGATGATGATGGAAAAGTCCAGAATTATTCTTCTGCGGCATATCTTGATACATTCCAGTCCGGTTCTGTTGTGAAAGGTGCGACTGTGTATATGATGCTGGATCAGAGTATTCAGACACGTACAAGTATTGAAGTGGATGAACCAATGACGATTGCTGGAACAGGAGTAAAAAGTTCATTCCAGAATTATGGGCCTCTTGATGCAATTGAAGCACTTTCGGTTTCAAGTAACGTCTATATGTTCAAATCTGTAATCAAGCTTGCAGGAGGTACTTATAACTATAACCAGCCACTCGGTATTTCAGATGAAATGTCACAGAAGACATTTACGTTAATGCGTAATTATTATTCTATGTTTGGTTTAGGTACGGTTACTGGCTTAGATGTCCCTAATGAAGCACAGTATAACACAGGAAAGATAACACAAGCTGGTCTTTTACTTGATTACTCAATTGGACAGTATGAGAGTTATACCCCAATTCAATTGCTTCAATATGTTTCAACGATTGCTAATGGAGGCAAAAAAGTGCAGCCTAAATTAGTAAATACTGCAACTGAGGTAAATTCAGATTACGTTGTTTATGAAAATAAGACAAAAGTATTATCAACTCTTCCTGGAAGTGAAGAAGATTTAGAAACTGTGCAGATGGGATTTAGAGAAGTAGTAACTGGTACGCATAGAATTGCTCCTTTAGCAAATCTAGATGTGGCAGTGGCAGCTAAAACAGGTACAGCCGAGGCTGGAGATTATACGAATGCATCTTTAGTAGGATATGCACCTTATGATGAAGAACCTCAGGTAGCATTTGCATGTACATTACCAGAATCTTCAACCAACGATCGTAGTGTCGGAAGTAACTTATGTGCATATAATATAATGCCAGAGGTTTTGGAAGAATTCTTTGATAAATATGGCGACTAATTATCATTTAAATTCTTACTTGATATTTTATAGATAATTAATCTTTATCATATTGCGCAAAAAAAAGCTAAAAATAATAGCTTTTTCGAAAAGAGTATGATATAATTTTCAAGCAAGTACGAGGAGGGACAACATGAGAGACAGAATAACTTTCAAATGTTCTGAATGTGGAGAAGAAAACTACATTGGAACACGTAATAAACGTAAAAATCCAGAACGTATGCAAATTCAGAAATATTGCCCACGTTGTAACAAAAAAACTTTACATAAGGAGAAAAAATAAGAAGGGCCGACTACGGTCTTTTTTATTAAGTGACAAAATATGAAAAAGATAGATCGTTTTGTTTTGGGAATGGTACAAGTAAATACGTATTTATTATGGGAAGATAAACATGTTTTAATTATTGATCCAGGCAGTAAATCATTAAAGATTCAGGAAACTATTGATCAGCAGAATGGAATTGTGGATGGCATTGTACTTACACATGGCCATTTTGATCATATAGCAGGTGTTGATGCTTTTGTGAAAAAATATCAGTGTCCTGTTTATATTAATGCTTTAGATATGCCTATGTTGCAGGATCCTACGTTGAATTCATCATTCTATCATCCTGTTATTGTGAATTCAAAAGCATTAGCGTTAAAACCAGGTATTAATCAGATTGGTGCCTTTACACTTAACGCAATTGATGCTCCCGGACATAGTGAAGGTAGTACATTGCTTATTTGGGATGATAATCTGATCTGTGGAGATGTTATTTTTCAAGGAAGTATTGGCAGAACAGATTTAATCACCGGCAGCAACACAAAGATGATACAGACATTGCATTATATACGAAATAACTTGTCTCCTGACTTAAAAGTATATCCAGGTCATGGTGATATGACGACATTAGATCAGGAATTCCGTTTAAATCCTTATTTTCAATTTTAATGATGTATTTCTTTTTTAAGAAATGCATCTTTTTTTTAGGAGTTTTGCCTATTTCATACGTATAGATATATATAAAAGAAAGAAGGTGAGACTATGAAAGAAAAATTTGAACAGCTTTTACATATGGCAAATCAAAAAAAAGTTACTGATATTCATTTTATTTTAATGAAACATCATCTGCAGGTACAGGTGAGAGGATGGAATGGGTTAGAAAGTATTCATAATTCAGCATTCGATGAAGGTTTGTTTCATTATTTAAAGTATATTAGCAAATTGGATTTAGGAAATACTTTACAGCCACAAAATGGTAATTTTACTTATCATTTTCAAAATGAGAAACTGTATTTTCGTTTTTCTTTGTTGCCAACATTAGAAAAGCAGACAGCAGTACTTCGTATTTTAAATAATCACAATGAGATTACTCTTGAAAATTTAAGTAGTTCAAAAAGTCAATACCAGAGCTTTTTAAGCTGGACAAAAACTCGAAGCGGATTAATCGTATTAAGTGGTCCTACAGGAAGTGGAAAGACAACGACTTTACATGCTATTTTAAAGAAAATTGCATCAGATAATCGTTTACGTGTAGTTTCTTTGGAAGACCCAATAGAAATTGTTGATCAAAGTTATCTGCAGTTACAGATCAATGAAGCAATCGGATTCACTTATGAGGAAGGAATTCGTGAATTGATGCGCCATGATCCAGATGTCATCATGATTGGTGAGATACGTGATTCTAAAACAGCGAGAATGTTGTTGAGAAGTGCATTAAGCGGACATTTGGTTTTTACTACCATTCATGCGAAAAACTGTTTAGAAGCAATTAAGCGTTTATATGAATTCGGTTTGAGCAAACAAGATTTGCATCATACCTTAACTGCAGTAACTGCACAACGTTTATATCGAAGAAAGAGGATAAAAGAAAGGGTCTGTATTTATGAAATACTGGAAAGAGAAGAATTGGATTATTATTTTGAAAATCAGGAATATCCAAAAATGCATAATGATATATATCAAGAAATTAAAAATGCTATTTCTAAAGGAATTTTATCTAAAGAAGAAGCCATTATTGACTTGCCAAATGAAAACTGATGATTGGAAACATGTAAAAATGCTTCTACATAGCGGATATGCTTTTTTAGACGCATTGCAGATATTAGGAAAAGATGTTACAGAAATTAAGGTAAGGCTGGAAGAAGGACAGACAATTGAAAATGTAATACTTAAAAATCAAAACGGGCGTTTTTATGAACATCTTCGATTTTTTATACAGATAGGTTCATTAGAACATGCAATTGACAGTGCTCTACACTTTTATGAATTTGAAAAGAATCTGAAAACAAAATGGATCAAGCAGGCTGCTTATCCTATATTCATTTTTGTTTCGGCCTTTATATTATTGCTTATATTTAGTAGTTATCTTGTGCCAATGATGTTAGATAGTTTTCAGGAGAATGATAAATTTTTATTTTATATTTGGATTTCGAAAACGATTCGACTGATATGTATTGTCTGTATAATTATTTGTTTGATTCTATTACTGTTTGCGTGGTATTTTTATCACCACAAACAGGATATGATTTATCTGATTTTGCATAGCTCAAGACTTATGAGAATTACATCTTTATTTACATCTTTTTTATTTGCTGGTTATTTATTAGAACTTATTCATCAAGGTGTGCCCACTTATACAGCTCTTCAATTTTTAGAAAATGTATCTGAAGAGACTATATTTTCAGTATTGCAAAGACGCATTATGCATCGTCTTGAACAAGGTACTGATATGTTAAGTGCTATTGAACAGGAAAGTCTGATACATGATACGTGCAAACAGTCATTTCGCATAGGGATTTCTACAAATTCTTTACAGTCTATGTTAGCAGTGTATTTAAAACAGCAAGAGTTAGAATGGGGGAGACGTTTAAAAAAATCAGCTTTAGGCATACAATGCGTTTCTTATATATTTGTCGGTATTGTGGTACTTTTGGTATATCAGATTATGCTGATTCCCTTGTCAATGTTGGAACAAATGTAAAGGAGTGAATAAAATTGAAGAATACAAAAGGTTTTACGATATTAGAGATGATGATTGTGTTATCTATTATTGCGTTAATTTTCCTATTAACTTTACCGAATATTCAACAAAAAGAGAAAATCATACGTACAAAAGGATGTGAAGCGTTAATTGAGGTAGCAAATGCACAGATAGTGTTGTATGAGGTTGAGAATCTAAGCCCTCCTAAAAGTATGAATGAACTGATTCAGAATGGCTATTTAAAAGAGACACAAAGACGATGCCCGAATGGAGATATCATTGAAATCTATGATGGACAAGCTTCAATCAAATGATGGTTTTACTATGATAGAAATGCTTTTCGTTCTTATGATTTTGAGTATTTGCATTTTGATTACACCAGTGATATCCAAACAGCAGAAAGCATTATTACACTTTGATATGGAACGTATTCGTGAAATCTGTATGAATGCTCAAGCTGAAGCTATAAAATCACATCAAAAAATATCTGTTAAGATTTCTGATAACTATGTAATTATCGATGATCTGACATATCAGCTGCATCCTTCTACATCCTGTTCCTTATTGCAGTTTCACTTTACTGCACAAGGTACGATTTCAAAAGGCTTTACATTGAAATGTAAAAATAAAGATGCATCTTCTGTACTAGTGGCACAGATTGGAAGTGGTCGTTTTGATGTCCGATAATAGAGGGATTATTTTAAGTGAAGCATTACTTTTGTTAATGATATTAAGTTTATTAGGCGTACTTTGTTTTCAAACATCTGTTTCATTACGAAAGATGGAACAGTTAGAAGATTATCACAATGAAAGGATCAAAGAAAGTTATGAATGTTAAGGGATTTACATTAATTGAAGTTTTAATTGCCTTCACTTGTGTTTTAATTGCTATTCTTCTTTGCATGCCTATTATTTCTTCAATAGCTTATATGCAGAAGCCATCTTATCTAAGTGAAGATCGCCTAGCTATTTATCAGCTTCGTTTATTGCTTGCGCAAAGTAATGATATTAGTATAAAAGATGAGTCTTTGTATTTTCTATATCAAAAAGAGCCACAGGTTTTACAATATGATCGAAATCGATTAGTAAGAAAGAAAGGTTATGAAATATTTATGCAAAGTGTTGATGACTTGTATTTTGAACAAAGAGAGGAATGCTTTTATGTGGTCTGGCAAAGAGAAAAAAAACAGAAAACAGCATTACTTGCATGTAACTAATAAAGGGTTTATAAGTATATATGGAGTTTTGTTGCTAATGATGTTTCTTTGTTTTATCATGCTAATTACACAAAGAGTACTAACATTTCAAAGTGTATCATCGTTAATGGAGGAATATGATATTTATGCTATAAGAAAAGGATATCATCTATATCAGGAGACTTATCAAACTAGTGAAGAAGAGATGGATCAAAATAAGGAAGAACATATTCAGATATCTCTATTTAGAAATGTGAGCTATAAATTTATCTGTGAAGAAGAAAAAATCACAGTGTATTATGAATTACAGAACGGTATGTCTGTTTTAGAGATTTATTTTGATAAAGAAGATGGAAGTATTTTATCAATTGCATATCTGTAGCAGAATTTTCCATACTAAATATGAGGTGAACATTATGTTAACAATGATAATTAGTGTTATTTTCTTTCTAATATTTATAGTGTTAGGCAAGCTGCTGATGATTTTAAATACAGCTGCTTATGTTTTAACTGCAATATATCTAATTGATTTATGGCTAGTACAGTTTGTCTATAGACAGATGAATTATAAATCTTTAGAACTAAAAGATTTTCTAGTTGTACTATGTATTGTTCTTTCTTTTATTTTATATTTTGATGTAGCTAATCAGTATTTTGACAGTACCATGTTTTGCTACTTGTATGTGTCTGTATTTATATCGTTTGAAATGTTTGTGAATAGTCTGCGTTTTAAAAGTTTGATGTAAATTACACTAAAAAAATTGACAAATATGATAAATTCTATAAAATATAATAGGGCAAAATGAAAAAAGAAAGGTGAATATATTATGATCAGTTCTAATGATTTAAAACCTGGTATGACAATTCAGCAAGACAATGAAATCTATGTTGTGCTGGAACAAAGCCAAAATAAAACAGCTCGTTCTGCAATGGTTGTTAAGGCAAAAGTAAGAAACTTAAGAACAGGAGCTAACGTTGAGTTATCTTGGGGTGGTGGAGAAAAAATTACACCAGCTCTAATCGAAAAGAAAGAAATGCAGTATCTTTATGATACAGATGATGCACTAGTTTTCATGGATAACGAAACATATGAACAGATTGAAATCCCTAAAGAACGTTTAAAATGGGAAATGAATTTCATGAAGGCAAATGATAATGTAAACATTTCTATGTTTGAAAATGAAATTTTAGGTGTTATTCTTCCAGATAAAGTAGCACTTCAAATTGTAGAATGCGAACCAGCTGTTAAAGGAGATACAGCTACTTCTGCAAGTAAGAATGCAAAATTGGAATCTGGCTTGGAGATTAAAGTTCCTTTATTTATCAATCAGGATGAAATGGTGTTAGTAAACACTTCTGATGGAAAATATTCTGGTAGAGCAAAAGATTAGGCTGCAAATGCAGCTTTTCTTTTCGAAAGAAAAGAAAAAGTAGCAATTCTTAATTATATATACCCAAGAACTTCAATTTTTGTTATAATGTAGTTTAGATTGGGAGGTAATCCGATGGAAAAAATGTCTAGAGTAGAAAAATATGCTGAATTGAGAAAATCCATTGAAACTGATAATAATATAGATAAGCACATGCAGTCACAAGATGCTAAGGAAAAAGAAGAAACTTTAAAAAAATTTGATTCTTCAATATTTAAAAAAGTAGATGTACAGACTAATGAGGAATATACGCCTACAAGAGAAAAGAAAGAAGATAGTTCTTTAGAACAATCACTTGTAGATGATACATTTACAAATGAATATTTAGATGATTTCATTAAAGAAGTTAGAGCGTATAATATACGTAAAGGGAATAGAGAAACCGATAATACACAAGCGGATATTCTATATCAATTAAATGCTGCTAACCGTGCAAAAAGAACACATTATATTCAGGAAATAGAAGATGTTAAAGAAGAGCAAGCTGAGGAAGAAAGAAAGACAGTCTTAAGTCAAGATGAAATAGCGTTACAGGTACAGAACTTACTGCGAGAAGAAAATATGCAGGAAGAAGAAGCTGAGGAAGAAATTATACAGGAAGAAACTTCAGCTGATGAAGTCATGGATGATTTGGCTAATATAGAAACTAAAGAATCTTCGCCAATTCAAGATGAACAGCAGCCAGTTAAAAAAATCATTCAGCCTGTTGTCTTAGATGAAGACGAACAGCCTGAGCAGGTACAACAAACAGACACTATGCATAAACAGCTATTAGAAGAAACACAGCAGCTTCGTGTTCAAATGGATGAATATGAAGATGAACTAACAGAACTTTCTGACGGTGTTGAGAAGACTAATAAATTACTCAATGTATTATTATGCTTTCTAATCTTAGTGTTATTAGTAATCATTGGCGGAATTATTTATACGATTTGGAATGCTGGAGGTATTTAGAAATGAAAATAAATATTGCGATTGATGGTCCAAGTGCAGCAGGGAAAAGTACAATTGCGAAAATATTGGCAAAAGAATTAGGTTATTCTCATTTAGATACAGGGGCGATGTATCGTTGCGTTGCTTATGAATCAAAACTCAGAAATATACAGCCTGATGATGAGACTTCTCTAGTCAAGATGATTGAAACAATGAAAATCAGTTTTGATTCAATGGGAAATGTTTATATCAATCAGGAAAATGTTTCTAAAGAAATACGTCAAAATGATATTTCCATGTTAGCTAGTACTATTTCTGCCCATCCAGGTGTTAGAGAAAAGCTAGTTTATCTTCAACAACAAATAGCTGAAGATAAAGGTTATATCATGGATGGAAGAGACATTGGTACCGTTGTCTTGCCTAATGCTGAATTAAAAATTTATATGATTGCAAGTGTTAAAGCAAGAGCTGATCGTCGTTATAAAGAATATATTGAGAAAAATATTCCTTGTGATTATGATGAAATTTTTCATGATATTGAACAACGAGATTATCAGGATATGAATCGAAAATCATCCCCTTTAAGAAAGGCTGATGATGCGATTGAAATTGATACTTCTGATATGACAATAGAAGAAGTGGTAGAGACCATTCGCAAGAACATTCCTACCCAAACACGATAGGAGGTGGATTCAGCTTATTGCTGAATGACATATGATAAACGGAATAGTCGCAATCGTTGGACGTCCAAATGTTGGGAAATCAACGATTTTTAACCGAATAATCGGTGAGAGAAAAAGTATTGTAGAAGATACACCAGGAGTAACTCGAGATCGAATTTATGGAAAAGCTGAATGGCTTACAAAAGAATTTCGTATTATAGATACTGGTGGTATTCAATTAGGAAAAGAAGATTTTCAGGCAGAAATTAACATGCAGGTAGAGATTGCAATTGAGGAAGCAGATGTGATCGTATTTGTAGTGAATGGAAGAGATGGAGTTACACATGAAGATGAATATATCGCTCATCTGCTTCACAAGACAAAAAAACCAGTAATTTTAGCAGTTAATAAAGTAGATGACGTTTCTTTGACAGATTCTATTTATGAATTTTATAGTTTAGGTGTTGGTGATCCAATACCTGTGTCTGGTGTACATGGTATTGGTATTGGTGATATCTTAGATACAATTATTCATGCTTTACCAAGCAAAGAAACCAATGAATATGAAGGTATGACAAAATTCTGTCTAATTGGACGTCCAAATGTTGGTAAAAGTTCACTAGTAAATGCAATTTTAAATCAAGAACGAGTTATCGTATCTAATATTGAAGGAACGACTAGAGATGCTATCGATACACCTTTTAAACGAGAAGGAAAAGAATATGTTGTAATTGATACAGCAGGTATTCGAAAACGTGGTAAAGTATATGAGAATATTGAAAAATATTCTGTACTTCGTGCGATGAGTGCTATTGAAAGAAGCGATGTTGTTTTAGTAGTTATTGATGGAGAAACAGGCATTCGCGAACAGGATAAGCATGTGGCTGGTTATGCACATGAAGCAGGAAAAGGTGTAATTATTGTATATAATAAATGGGATGCAGTAGAAAAAGATGATTCCACTATGCACAAAATTGAAAAAGAGATACGTGCTCAGTTTCTATATCTGAATTATGCACCTATTCTATTTGTATCTGCATTACATAAACAAAGAATACATACGATTCTTCCTGTGATTGATGAAGTTCATGATTATTCAGTTATGCGTATTCAGACAAATGTGCTAAATGAAGTTATTATGGATGCACAGTTAATGACGCCTCCTCCAACACATAAAGGACAACGTTTGAAAATTTATTATGCTTCACAGGTATCAGTTGCGCCACCAACTATTGTATTGTTTGTGAATGATCCGGAACTATTGCATTTCAGTTATAAACGATACTTAGAAAATTGTCTACGCGAAGCGTTTAGTTTCAAAGGGACAACATTACGTATTATTGCTAGAGAAAGAAAAAGGTGATTTTCTTGAAAACTGTAGTTATAGGCAGTGGGAGCTGGGGAACTGCTTTAGCACAAGTACTTCAGGATAATGGTGAGAAAGTTATCCTGTGGGGGAAGAATCCGACTGAGGTAAATGATATTAATGAAAATCATAAAAACAGCAGATTTTTCCCTGAAGTTTCATTGAACCCTGAGTTAAAGGCTACTTTAGATTTAAGCGTTGTAAAAGATGCAGATATCGTTGTTTTATCTGTTCCAACTTTAGCTATTGAGGAAATGTGTTTGCGAATCAGTGAATTTATTACGCGTCCTATTATAGTAGTTAATACTGCAAAAGGGTTTCATCCGGAAACAAATGATCGAATGTCAAATGTGATTCGTAAATCGCTGTCTAAAGACAAATTAAAAAGTGTTGTATCTTTGATTGGTCCAAGTCATGCAGAGGAAGTTGTATTACGTATGTTAACAACCATATGTGCAGTGTCTTTAAGTGAAGAAGATGCAGCTTGTATTCAAAGACTATTTTCCAATGAATATTTAAGAGTTTATCGCGGTGATGATGAAATCGGAAGTGAAATCGGTGTAGCATTAAAGAATGCTATAGCGGTAGCAAGTGGTGTGTTAAGTGGAGTTGGATATGGAGATAATACAAAAGCAGCATTAATTACTAGGGGATTAGCAGAAATGATACGCTATGGTGTTGCGCTTGGAGGTCGCCAGGAAACATTTATGGGACTTACTGGAATCGGTGATTTAATCGTAACCTGTACAAGCGTACATTCACGTAATTTTCAAGCTGGCTATGAAATAGGAATACATAACTCAGCAGACTATTTCTGGAAACACAACACCAAAACTGTTGAAGGAGTTCGTACCGCCAAAGTTGTTTATCAGGTTGCGAAAGAAAAACAGATCGATATGCCGATTATTGAAGAAATCTATAAGGTTTTATATGAAAATAAAAAACCCCAGCAATCAGCTAAAGATCTAATGTTAAGAGATTTAAAACATGAAATGAAATGATGCGCTACGCATCATTTTTTAATGGACATATAGATTTTAGATTATAAATTATGTTATAATTATCAACGCTGGCTTTTTAATTTTGAAAAAGCTTATATATACATATCAATAAATTGATTTAGGAGGTTACCATATGGCAGATTATGTCAATGAAATACAACGAAGAAGAACCTTTGCGATTATTTCTCACCCAGATGCAGGTAAGACAACATTAACTGAAAAGCTATTATTATATGGAGGGGCAATCTTATCAGCAGGTAGTGTTAAAGGAAAAAAAGCAAACAAACATGCAGTCAGTGATTGGATGGAAATTGAAAAACAAAGAGGTATCTCTGTAACAAGTTCAGTATTACAGTTTGAATACCGTGATTTCTGTATTAATATTCTCGATACTCCAGGACATCAGGATTTCTCTGAAGATACTTATCGTACTTTAATGGCTGCAGACTCAGCAGTCATGGTTATTGACGCTTCTAAAGGTGTTGAGGCACAGACTAAAAAATTATTTAAGGTATGTCTTTTAAGAAAAATACCAGTATTTACCTTTATCAATAAAATGGATCGTGCTGCTATGAATCCATTCGAATTGCTTGAGCATATTGAAAAAGAATTAGGAATCCAGACGTATGCGATGAATTGGCCTATTGGTTCTGGAAAAGAATTTAAAGGTGTATATGAAAGAGATAATCAGCGAATTATTGCATTCCATGGCGGTGATCATGGTCAGAAAGCAGCAGAGGTAACAGAAGGAAGTCTACAAGACGAAACCTTCCGTTCTGTATTAGGTGATCATTTCTTCGAACAGCTACGTGAAGATACAGAATTATTAGATATCGCAAGTACTGAGTTTGATCAGGAATTAGTTTCTAAAGGAGAATTAACACCAGTATTTTTTGGAAGTGCATTAACTAACTTTGGTGTTGAACCTTTCTTATCTCATTTCTTAGATATGACAACTTCTCCACTTCCACGTGAATCTTCTATTGGTCTTATAGATCCAATGGATGAAAGATTTTCTGCCTTTGTATTTAAAATTCAAGCAAATATGAATAAAGCTCATCGTGATCGTATTGCTTTTATGCGAATTTGCTCTGGAAAATTTGAAAAAGGTATGGAAGTAATGCATATGCAGCAGAATCGTAAAATTAAATTATCACAGCCTCAGCAGTTTATGGCTCAGGATCGCGAAATCGTAGAAGAAGCATATGCAGGGGATGTTATCGGTGTGTTTGATCCAGGTATCTTTTCAATTGGTGATACGTTATGTGATACCAGCATGAAATTTGAGTTTAAGAAAATACCTACTTTCGCACCTGAACATTTTGCTCGTGTAACTCAAAAGGATACAATGAAGCGTAAACAATTTTTAAAAGGGATTACGCAGATTGCGCAAGAAGGTGCTATTCAGGTATTCCAGGAAATTAATATTGGAATGGAAGAAATCATTGTTGGCGGAGTTGGTGTTCTACAGTTTGATGTGCTGGAACAACGCTTAAAAAGTGAGTATAATGTTGATATTAAATTAGAAATTCTGCCTTTCCAATGTGTTCGCTGGATTGATGATCAAACTATTGACCCTAATACTTTAAACCTTACAAGTGATTCAAAACGTGTTCGCGATTTAAAGGGAAGAAATTTGATTATCTTTATGAATAACTGGGGAATTAAGTGGGCTCTAGATCAAAATAAAAATCTTACATTAAGTGATGTAGGAACAGTAGAATAAGGTTAACCCGTAAGAATTGAATTATTCTTGCGGGTTTATTTTATATCTTGTCCATTTTATGCATAACTTCCAAAATGTTAACATAAAGTAAGAATGACTAAGGGAGGACAAAGCATGAATACCACAGAGATTTTAAAGAATATAGCGCAGCGTTGCGGTGGAGATATATACTTAGGGATTGTAGGTCCTGTGCGTGTTGGCAAATCAACATTTATTAAATCATTTATGGAAAAAGCAGTCATTCCATATGTAAATGATGAATTTGAAAAAACACGGATGATCGATGAACTGCCTCAGGCAGGAATAGGTAAAACTATTATGACTACAGAACCAAAGTTTGTGCCTAATAATGCTGCTATGATTGAATTTGAAGATGGATTAACTGTAAATGTTAGATTAGTAGATTGTGTAGGATATGTAATACCTGAAGCAAAGGGATATAAAGATGAAGATGGAATGCGAATGGTTCGAACACCTTGGCATGATGAACCAGTTCCATTTAATGAAGCTGCTAAAGTAGGTACTCAAAAGGTTATTCAGGATCACTCAACAATTGGTATTGTTGTAACTACAGATGGAAGTATCTCTGATTTATCAAGAGAAGCATATATAGAAGCAGAATCAGAAGTTATTGAAGAACTAATTTCAATTGGAAAGCCTTTTATTGTGATTGTTAATAGTGCTGATGTATCATCCAATACATGTAAAGGAATAGTAGAAAAGTTAAAAGAAAAATATTCAATACCTGTTCTTCCAATTGCGGCTAATCGTATGAGTGAAGATGATATTCATGATTTATTAAGAGAGGCCCTATATGAGTTTCCTGTTTCTGAAATTAACATCAATATGCCAAAATGGATTGCAGTATTACGTGATGATCATTGGCTGAAACAAAGTTTTCATGCAACTATACAAGATAGTATGGCCTCTGTTGATCGACTAAGAGAAGTAGAAAATATAACAAATATATTAAATGAAAATGAATATATAGAAAGTAGCAATCTTGCAACAATCGATCCTGGTGAAGGAATTGTACATGTTGACATTACTGTTCGTCCTGATTTATATAATGAAGTAATCAAAGAAATAATAGGACATGAAATCAAAGATAAAGCTGAGCTTATTTCTTTAATGCAGGATTATAGTAAAGCAAAGCGTGAATATGATGCTGTAGAAAGTGCTTTAAAAATGGTTAAACAAACAGGATATGGATTTGCTAGTGCATCTTTACATGATATAGAATTAAGCAAGCCAGAAGTGGTAAAACAGGGAAGCAGATATGGAGTACGATTAAAAGCTATTGCCCCAAGCATTCATATGATAAAAGTGGATGTTGAAAGTACTTTTGAGCCGATTATTGGTAGTAAGGAACAAAGTGAAGAATTGATTCAATATTTATTAAGAAATGATGGAGTAGATGATCAAAGTATATGGGATAGCGATATATTTGGAAGGAAATTATCTGATTTAATTAAAGATGGTTTAAATGTAAAATTATCAATGATTCCAGAAGCTGCTAGAGTGCGATTACAGGAAATACTAACCAAGTTAGTGAATAAAGGAAAGGGAAATGTTATAGCTATTGTTTTATAAAATCACATAATTATCATATGTTTTTTTACAATTTGCCGATATATAATTTATAATGTCGTAGCTAAGTAGAAACCTTTCGTTTTTTAAAGAAAAATATTGAAATATAAGCCTTCAGATGGTATTATATATCTATGTTTGGAGGTAATATACATGAGTGAAATTTTAAATAAAAAAGCATTAGTTGAAGTAGTTGCAGAGAAACTGGAAATGACAAAAAAAGATGCAGCTGTTGCTGTTGAAACTGTATTTGAAGAAATTACAAAAACTTTATCTGAAGGTGGAAAAGTTGATATTTCTGGTTTTGGTAAATTTGAAATCAGTGAACGTCCTGCACGTATGGGAATCAATCCAGCAACTAAAGAACCTCTTGAAATTGCTGCTTCTAAATCACCAAAATTTAAAGCTGCAAAAGCATTAAAAGAAGCTGTAAAATAAAACAGAATTTAATTATTAGAGATATCTAGTTAATCATATAGATATCTCTTTTATTACTATTTTTTTCGTTTATGAATTTTATCTGAATTTTTATTCTTCATAATATATATTTATAGGTTATTGTGGTATAATACATAGGAAATATCACTAATTAAGAAAGGATGGACATTATGTTAGAAAATACATATCTATCGCAGTATCTTTTATATATTTTAGGATTTATAGTTGTGATGGTAGCACAGTCTCGTGTACAAACTGCTTATCATAAATATAAACAGATTCCGAATCAGCATGGTTTAACTGGTGAAACTGTAGCACGTAAGATATTAGACATGAATGGATTAAGTCATATACGAGTAGAAGTTGCGAATGGAGGCAGTTTATCAGATCATTATGATCCAGTGCATCATGTAGTCCGTCTCTCCCCAGATATATTTTATAATACATCAATTGCTTCATTAAGTGTAGCTGCACATGAAGTAGGTCATGCTATTCAGCATAAAGAACATTATGGTGCCATTGGTTTACGCAATAGATTACTTCCAATGGCAAATATTGCATCAAGATTAGGCTGGGCTGTATTAATTCTAGGTTTATTCTTATTTGCTTCAACTCCAGTCATCTTATATATAGGGATTGCGTTGATCTGTATGATTTTATTATTCCAAGTGGTAACACTACCTGTTGAGTTCAATGCTAGCTCTCGTGCAGTTAAACAGCTTTCTATGTATGGAATGATGTCAGATAGTGAACGTACTGATGTAAAAGGAATGCTAAATGCTGCAGCTTTCACATATGTAGCAGCAGTACTATCAACACTAGCACAGATTCTTCGTATTTTATTGATTGTATTGGGAAGAAGAGATAGAAATGATTAAGACCTTAGGGTCTTTTTTTAGGCTCATTTTTATTGTAAACTTTTAAAAAATCTTTAACAAATGTTGCATATTATCCTTCATAGTGTTATGGTAAGTGTAGAAAGGTGGTAATACACGCATCAATTTTAGCGAAATGGAGGGATAAAAATGACAACTATTAAAGAAATTAATGTATGTGGAACAGACTGTAATGCGTGCAATCATTACCATGATACATGTTCTGGCTGCAAGGAAACCAATGGTACACCATTCTGGATTTCAACGATTAAGATAGATGTATGCAAAATTTATCATTGCTGTAATCACATTAAGCATTTAAAACACTGTGGCAATTGCCATGACTTACCATGTGAATATTATGAACTGCAGGATCCAGCAAAGAGCAATGAAGAGAATCAAAAAGCATTTTTGGAGCAGATGAAGAATCTGAGTGAGATGGAGTAATCCATCTTTTTTAATTAATTATAGAAATATTTTTATACAACAGAATTATACAATTTCATTCATTTAAAACTATAAAATTAAACAGATTAATTTATTTTGTGTTTTTATTTTTATAATTTATTTCATTTTTGTTTGTTTATGTTTGTTTTTGCTTGATTTATGAATAAATCGTGTATATAATGATATCGTAAAGAAAGGGCTCCATAGTGGAGATAAAAGGTGATTATAATGAAACCAGCTAAAAAAGCAAGTGAAATGACAGTAAAAGAATTAGCAAAGTACATCGACTACTCGGTATTAAAGCCAGAATTCACTGAAGAAGAAATTGTTGCACTAACAAAAGATGGGGTTAATTTAGGATGTGCTACAATTTGTATTAATCCAGGTTATATAGATTTATGTGAACCATATGTTAGAGGCAGCGATACAATGTTATGTCCTGTTTGTGATTTTCCTTTTGGAACTAGTTCTACTGAATCAAAAGTAAAACAAATTGAACTTGTCGCAAAATATGATACTGTTAAGGAAGTAGATATTGTTGCTAATTTTGGTATGATTCGTTCTGGAAAATATGATGAAGTTACAAAAGACCTTAAAGCATGTGCTGATGCCGCCCATAAATATGGTAGAGAGATTAAAGCAATTTTTGAAACTGATGCATTAAATGAGGAACAAATTCGTAAAACATGTAAATGCTGCATAGACGCAGGAATTGATTTTGTAAAAACTAGTACAGGTTTCTTAACTGGTTTCGAATTACATGGAGCTACTCCAGAAGTAATAAAAATCATGATGGAAGAAGTTGATGGAAAATGTAAAATTAAAGGTAGCGGATGCATTCGTACAAGAGAACATTTCTTACAGTTGATCGATATGGGAATTGATCGTATGGGTGTTGGTTACAAATCTGTTCCAGTTGTCTTAGGATTAGATAATAAAACTTCTGCGGTTAACAAATAATAAACTAATTTATATTTGATTTTACTTAACGTAGTATTAAAAAGTCTGCATCTCTTATAATAAGAATGCAGACTTTTATTTGAATATATTTTACTTCGCATAATGTAGATTATGTAATTTTGTATTTTGTTAAATAATTAATCCAATAAATAAAGACGTCGAACATATCAAAAATATCTGCTACAAAATAACTGACATATAATAAAACTATATAAACAGAAAAACAACCAATTAAGGCTGTTTTTTATTATAAGTGAAGACGTTTCAGTATAGCTTCTTTTGCTTTCTCTTCTAATATATCATCAAGTGGAGTTAAATCAGAAAAAGATAAATCTTTATTTCGTTTCTTTAAACTTTTATAGATTACAAAATCTACTACTTCAGGATTTTTTGGAAATAAAGGTCCATGCATATAAGTTCCTAATACCTGTCCATTATAAAAACCTTCATATCCTGCATCGAAACTATTACCGTAGCCACTTAGTACTTTACCTAATGGCTTATCAACATTGTATGTCTGTCCACCATGATTTTCAAATCCTACTGCAGTAATATTTTGCCCATCTAAGTTACATTCAATCGCAATGTTTCCAATACATCTAGTTCCATTACTTCCTGTATCTGTATAATAATCAAAGAATTTTAAACCTTCGATTTTTTCATTATCCGCATTAATGTAATATTGACCAAATAATTGATATCCGCCACAGATTAATAAAATGAAAGTCCCCTGCTCTATTGCTTGTCTGATATTATCTCTTCTAGAAAGTAAATCCTGGATAAGCATCATCTGTTCCTTATCAGCGCCGCCACCTAGAAATAATAAATCGTATTCTGTTAGATCAGCCTGATCACCAATCGATAAGGTATCTATCGTAACTGCTATATTACGATCCTCACAACGTTTTTTTAATACCATCATATTACCTTTATCTCCATAAAGATCCATAATATCATGATACATCCAGCATACTTTTAAATCCATATTAAGCTTCCCCTTTCCAGGATTCTACTCCTTGATTTAATAATAGGTTTCTTGTTGGCTGCAGCGCAGTATACGTCGCAATTGCATACATTGTACAATTTGATTTCAGTAAAGAAGCTACTGCATCTTTTAAATCTTCCTGTACTTCAATTTCTTCTTTATAGCCACCATATTTTAAGCGTAGTGCCATATCATAACAGCGAGTACCGGATACAATAATATGCTGTGTGGAATCCATCATTAATTTTTCAAAGAAAGTATCATAAATCCAAGATACGTCAGTACCATCTTGAGCATGATCATTTAACACAATTAATATAGTTTTATCACTGTGGTCTTCTTCAATTACTTTCATTACTTCATTAGCACCTGTTGGATTCTTAACTAAGTTTAAAATACATTTATGATTATGATATGCAAATGTTTCATTTCTTCCATCAGGTACTTTAATAGTTAAGAATGCTTTTTCTGCATACCTTGGATCAATTGAAAACTGTTTTGTGATTGCTAAGACTGCCATGCAGTTATACATCGTATATAAACCGCCTTGTGGTGCATGATATTCTTTATCATTATATGTAAAGGAACGTTTAGCAATACTTGATACAGTACCTACAACATCTAATACCGGTGTTTTAAAACCACAAGAATCACAATAAAAATCACCAATATGAGAATATTGATAAAAATGATAAGAAAGACGCTTTCCACATCTAGGACAGAATTTTCCTTCACTAGCTTCTTGTGTCTGTTCCATGCTAGTTTCACATCGATTCATTCCAAAACTAATTACAGAAGCTTTTTTAGCAGCATCCTGTAAACGCATAACATTTGGGTCATTGCCATTTAAAACAAGAGTACCATCAAAATCTTGAATAGCTGTTTCCACCTTTACAATTAGCTGTTCCATTTCTCTAGCTCTATCTAGCTGATCACGAAAGAAATTTGTCACAACAAGTGAATCAGGTTTTAGATTTTTTATGATAAAAGGAATTGTTAATTCATCAACTTCAAGCACAATTGCATCCGCTTTTACTTTTTTGAAAATTGATGTATGCATTAATAATGCAGTTGTTATTCCTTCTTTTAAATTATCTCCTTTTTTATTATTTATAACAAATTTTCCACTTTGTTCCAACATTGCCGCTATCATATTACTAGTTGATGTTTTACCATTTGTTCCAGTTACTAAAATTAATGGACAATCAATATGTAGTTTTTGTAGTATATTAGGACATATTTTTAAACCAATCTGTCCAGGAAGAGAACCGCCTCGATGTACCAGCTGTAACAATCTGCCTGCCAGCTTAGTTATAAATATAGCTAGTGTTGTCATATAAAAGCCTCCTATGGTATCTATGTATAGTTCTTTACAAACACCTCTATATTATACAGGAAAATACAATTGAATTGAAGTTTTTCATTTGAAAATTCTTTTCAAATATTTCTCACATTCTTGACTTGCAACATACCCTGCCCTATAATTATAAGGTAAGAAATTTAGCTAATATAATAATTTCTTATTTAAGAGTAATTGTTACTAACAGGAGGAAAGAACAAAATGAAAGAGTTAGAAATGCTGTATGAAGGAAAAGCAAAAAAGGTATTTGCGACAGATGATCCAAATCTTGTAATCGTTGACTATAAAGACGATGCAACGGCATTTAATGGTTTAAAAAAGGGAACAATCGTAGGAAAAGGTGTTGTCAATAATAAGATGACAAACTTCTTGTTTAAAAAGCTGGAAGAAAAAGGAATTCCTACACATTTTGTAGAAGAACTAGATGATCGTAGAACATTAGTAAAAAAAGTTGAAATTGTACCTCTAGAAGTTATCATTCGTAATAAGGTTGCAGGAAGTTTTGCGAAACGTATGGGACTAGAAGAAGGGATGGAATTAAAATGCCCTATTCTTGAATTCAGCTATAAAAATGATGATTTAGGAGATCCTATGATCAATGATTATATGGCTTTAGCTGTAGGTATTTCTACAAAAGAAGAAATTGACACAATTACAAAAATGGCATTTGCGGTAAATGAAGAATTAAAGAAGATTTTCGCAGATGTAGATATTGAATTAATTGACTTTAAACTTGAATTCGGTCGTTTCCAGGGAGGAATTGTATTAGCTGATGAAATCTCTCCAGATACTTGCCGTTTCTGGGATATTCATACACATGATCATTTAGATAAAGATCGTTTTAGAAGAGATCTTGGTAATGTAGAAGATGCATACCAGGAAGTATATCATCGTCTTGGAATCTAAAATAGTAAGAAGAAAGGATGTTTTCAGATGAACGATAGATATGTAAGTCCACTAGGACAGCGCTATGCCAGCAAAGAAATGCAAAGTATTTTCTCTAATGATAAAAAATTTAAAACATGGAGAAAATTATGGATTGCTCTTGCGGAAAGTGAAAAAGAATTGGGATTAGATATTACACAGGAACAAATTGATGAATTAAAGGCACATGCTGAAGATATCAATTATGATGTCGCAAAAGAAAGAGAAAAAATTGTACGACATGATGTTATGAGTCATGTATATGCTTATGGTCAGCAGTGTCCAAACGCAAAAGGAATCATTCACCTGGGAGCTACTTCTTGCTTTGTAGGAGATAACACTGATTTAATAGTAATGTACGAAGCACTAGATTTAGTGAAAAAGAAAATCGTAAATGTTCTAGCAGAACTTGAAAAATTCGCGTTAGAGTATAAAGATTTACCTGTTCTAGCATTTACCCATTTTCAGCCTGCACAGCCTACTACTTTAGGTAAGCGTGCTGCAATCTGGGCACAGGATTTGTTAATGGATTACGAAGATGTTTGTTATTTATTAGAAAACAAAAAATTACGTGGATGTAAAGGTACTACTGGTACACAAGCTAGCTTTATGGAATTATTTGACAATGATGAAGAAAAAGTAAAACAGCTTGATCAGTTAGTTGCTAATAAAATGGGATATGAAAAATCTTATCCAGTCAGCACTCAAACATATTCACGTAAAGTAGATTCTCGTATTCTAAACGTGTTAAGTTCTATTGCACAGAGTGCACATAAATTCTCTAATGATATTCGTTTGCTTCAAAATTTAAAAGAAGTGGAAGAACCTTTTGAAAAAGGGCAAATTGGTTCAAGTGCTATGGCATATAAGAGAAACCCAATGCGTAGTGAACGTATGGCTTCCCTAGCAAATTATGTTATTGTAGATTCTTTAAATCCTGCAATTACAGCTGCTACACAATGGTTTGAAAGAACACTAGATGATTCCGCAAATAAAAGAATCAGCATTCCAGAAGCTTTCTTAGCTATAGATGGTATCTTAGATTTATATTTAAATATTACTGATGGATTAGTAGTTTACCCTAAAGTAATTGAATCTCATTTAATGAAAGAACTTCCATTCATGGCGACTGAAATGATTCTTATGGATGCTGTAAAAGCTGGTGGAGATCGTCAGGAATTACATGAACATATTCGTGTTCATTCAATGGCTGCAGGTAAAGTAGTAAAAGAAGAAGGAAAAGACAATGACTTGTTAGAACGTATTGCTAATGATGATATGTTCCCTATGAATATGGAAGAATTACAATCAATCATGTCCCCTAAAAACTTCGTAGGACGTGCTCCAAGTCAAACTGTTGAATTCTTTAAGGAACATATCGATCCGATATTAGAAACTGAAAAAGATTCTCTAGGACTACACGCAGATATAAATGTATAATACATATAAAAGTGATAGCTTTGTTGGGCTATCGCTTTTTTTATGCTTCATAATAATAGATTTATAAATATGAAAAAGCATATGCAATTAAACATATGCTTCATATCTTTATTTCATCATTTCATGAACATAAATATTACAGTTTCTTTCTGGTCCTACAGAAATCATAGAAATACGAGTATTACATAATTCCTCTATACGACGCAGATAAATTTTACAGTTTTCAGGAAGTTCATCATAATTTTTAACTGAGGAGATATCTTCTTTCCATCCATCAAACTCTTCATATATTGGTTTAGCTTTATATAAATCTTCAATATTACTTGGAATGTAATCATAACGAACACCATCAATATCGTAAGCAACACACATCTTAATTTTATCTAAACCACTTAAAATATCTAATTTTGTAATAACTAAATCAGTTAAACCATTGATCATAGCAGCATGGCGAACTACATTAACATCTAACCACCCACAACGTCTTGGTCTTCCTGTAGTTGCACCAAACTCATGTCCTTTACTACGTAGCCATTCTCCCATATCATCAAATAGTTCAGTAACAAAAGGTCCTTCCCCTACTCTAGTTGAATATGCTTTCGCAATACCGATGATTACATCTAATTTTTTAGGTGACACACCTGCACCAGTACATACTCCTGCAGATGTTGGAGATGAACTTGTTACATATGGATAGTTCCCATAGTTAATATCAAGCATAGCTGCTTGTGCACCTTCAAATAATACTTGTTTATTTTCATCCAACATTTTATTTACGATCATTTGAGCATTAATGATACGTGGAAGCAGTTTTTCTCTAACTTCAGCAAACTTAGTTACTAATTCTTCATAATCAAAACCTTCATCATCATATACTTTATGAAATGTTATATTTTTCATATCTACGGCATTTTTCAATTTTACTTTAAAGGTTTCAAAATCAATTAAATCACCTATACGAAGTCCTAAACGAGAATACTTATCTGCATAACAAGGTCCAATACCTCTTTTTGTTGTACCAATCTTATTATCTTTCAGACTAGCTTCGATCAATTCATCAAGTCGTACATGGTATGGCATGATGATGTGGGAACAATCACTAATTTTCACGTGATCTGTATTCATTCCACGATCTTCTAATTGTTTTATTTCTTCTAAAAATACAAACGGATCCACAACAACACCTGGACCAATTATACAAGTTGCATTTTGTAACACTCCACTTGGCAATAAATGTAAGATTACTTTTTCATCTTGTACAACAACTGTATGTCCTGCGTTATTTCCACCCTGGAAACGTACTACCGCATCCATCTTAGATCCTAAATAATCTACAACTTTACCTTTTCCCTCATCTCCCCATTGGGTTCCGACTACTACATATCCTGGCATATTTATCCTCCTTGCATGTAACTGTCAAAGCAGTATGAATTGAGATCAAAAAATCCTAGAATATTATAGCAGATAATATGTAAAAAATAAATATCGAATTTACTGAAAATCATTTTCATTACTATAAATTATTTATTGGAAAGCATATAAAACAAAGAGATCTTGCATTTCTACAAGATCCTTATATTGTTATTTTGTTGTTTCAATTAACTTATCTACTGCAGGTTTGATCCATTCATACATCTGGTTTGCTGTTTCTGTACCAAAATCATCATCTTTATAAATCTGTGAAATTGTATCCATCATTGGTAGTTCAGCCCATAATGGTACATCATTTTCTTTCACAAATTGTTCTACATTTTTCTGTTGGAAGATTTCAATTCGTTTGCCGCAATCAGGACAAACAACATAGCTCATGTTTTCAATAATACCCATTACTGGAATATTACATTGTTTACACATATTAATAGCTTTTGATACAATCATAGAAACCATTGGCTGTGGTGTAGATACCATCACAACACCACTAACTGGAAGGCTTTGTAATACCGTTAAAGCTACATCTCCAGTACCTGGAGGCATATCAATAAATAAATAATCAAGATCTTCCCAGATTACATCAGTCCAAAATTGTTTAACCGCATTTGCGACGATAGGTCCACGCCATATGACTGGCTGGTTTTCATCTTCCATCAAAAAGTTCAATGACATGACTTTAATACCATCTTTGTCCACAACAGGTTCAATCGCATCATTTGTTCCATAAGCTTTTGCATGTGTTAAACCCATTAAACGAGGAATGCTAGGTCCAGTGATATCTGCATCCATGATACCTACTTTATATCCTCTTCTAGCCATTGCCTTTGCTAATAAAACGCTCATACTGGATTTACCAACACCGCCTTTACCGCTCATAACTCCAATGACATGACGAATTTTATTGCGTTCATTGTTTTGAATTCCACAGCTATCTGCCTGTTTACCACAAGTTCCCTTGCTTGGACATGAATTACAGTTACTCATAAAACATACTCTCCTTATTTTTTCTCACTATATTATTTTACATCTTTTTATTCGATTTTCCAATGTTTTCGTTTATACCTTTATCATTTTTATTGCTTCTAGGATGATATTGATCTATAACTTCCTGTAGACGTTTATTTTGAATGTGTGTATATATCTGTGTAGTGGTAATATCACTATGCCCTAACAACTCCTGAACAACACGCAGATCTGCTCCACCATCTAATAGATGAGAAGCAAAGCTATGTCTTAGACTATGAGCAGATAAGCGTTCATCCAATCCTAACATATGCAATCGTTTTTTTATAAATGTATGAATATATTGCCTTGTTAATGCATTCCCTCTTTGATTGATAAAAAAACGATGAACTGTTTTCTTTTCCCATATTGGTCGTACCTCAGTTAAATATCTACGCAATATATGGATACAGGTCTCATGCATCGGCACCATGCGCTCTTTATCCCCTTTTCCAATAACACGTATGTAACCTTGTTCGAGAAAAACCTGTGATTTCTGTAGATTACATACTTCGCTAATTCGAAGTCCACATCCATACATCAGTTCTAGTACTGATTTTTGTAATATTTCAATAGGTTCTTTACCAAAACTCTCTAATAAAACAGTAATATCCTTTTCATTGAAATACAAAGGTAGATGCATCTTTTTTTTACCACCTCGAACTGGTAATGAAGGATCAATGAGGTTAGGATTATGTAGACAAAGAAAACGATGAAACATATGGATACTTGTCAGCATATGATTTACACTATTTCGCTGATGTTTCTCTAGTTCATCATTGCCTTCTTCTAATGCAGTTAAGAACGTTTGTATATCCTGAGGCAAAATGTCTTCAATTGTATTAATATGATGAGATAGTAGCCAATTCTGATATAGCAATAAATCCTGCTTATATGATTGAATAGTAGCCTGAGCCTTTCTCTCTACTGTTTGAATATATATGATATATTCATTTATTGCTTCTGAAATATTCATCGTTCCACCATACGAGGTTTTAAAACATGCGTATGTTCTTCTCCATCTTTAACTGCTTCAATTAAAACACTTACTGCTTCATCTCTATTCTCATCATATACAAACTGTAGTGTTCTTGTTTGTAAACGATATTTTTTTAATACATATATTATTTCTGATATACGTGATGGACGATGTACTAAATACATTCTTCCTTTTTTATCTAATAATTCACTAGCTTTTTTGCATAAACGATCCAGTGTGAGATACTGTTCATGTCTAGCTATCTGAAGTGTTTTAGATTCATTTATATTAGATGATTCATTTACTTTAAAATAAGGCGGATTACATACAATGACATCTACCTTCGGTAAATCAATATCACATACATCACCTGTAATTAAATTAACTTCATCTATTTTATGGTGTTTCATATTCTTTTCCGCAACTTGAATTGCTTCTTCTTGGATATCAACTCCAATTAGTTTTGTTGCTCCCTTTTGATGAGCCGCAAGTAATAATGCACCATTGTTTGTTCCTATGTCTAATACTGTCTCATTCTTACGAATTTGCATAAATTCTGCTAATAGAGCGGTATCGGTATTGATACGAAACATTTTCTTATGCTGATATAAATAAATATCCGTTCCATGTATATAATCATATGTGTATTCTTCCATAGAATTCCTCCATTACGTATTACTATTATAACGGAACTTTACATTAAATTAAATAGTTTAATTAACTGAATTACTAATGTAGATTTTAAGTAACTTCCCGCAAGAACTATTATAAAACATATAAAGATGTCATTTAAAATACTATTAAATAACTGCTTAAAGTTTAAACGATGACGATTCGTGGTTGAATACATGATATACATGGATAACTGAATAGCACTTGCGCAAATAAGATAAGTAGCTAATAAATCCATTAATACCTGAGGAAACAATGTTAATACAATACCTGCTATACCTTTTAGATGATAAGAATAAACAAATAAAGCACATGAGAATCCAATCTGCATACCTTTTGAAAATACAATTAAACTGATAATTGGTATTCCCGCAAGTGAAGTTCCTAATAGAAATACAAATACAATAAACATAATACCATTAAAAAACTGTGATACAAATAATTCATAAGTATTGCTTGTAGAATCCATTGTCGTAAGATAACTTGCTAAGCTTTTTATATCATTTACATCTATAATTTTTGATAACATGATCCCCATAAAAAAACCACAAGCTATTAATATGCTGATAAACAAATATACATTGTGATATTTCTTTAGAAATCCCTGATATGTTTTCTTTTTCATGATATCACCTCTATTACATCATATGAAAAAAAGAAGGTATGTTTTCTACCTTCTCATCGACAAATATCTAGCTATTTTTTATGAAGATCGCTTGCTCTTATTAAAGGTGCACCAGGAATCTGTGCATTAAGTTCTTTCAATACATCCTGAACATTATTCGTAGGTGTGATATCATGCTGAAATAAATTAATTTGTTCAATTGTTTTTAATGATGAATATAAAGAACCCAATCCAATTCCTAAATGACGTATTTCTTTTCCATTATAATGCCGATCAAAGAGTAATAGTGCATGTTCAAATAAAGTATTAGCATCATCTGTATAACCCTGAATTCCTGTAGAACGTACTGCATTAGTAAAATCATAATAGCGTATAGATAAAGAAATCAAAGAGCCCTTGATATGATCTTCTTTTGCACGTCTGCTTAAAGATATGGCTAGTCTCTTTAATACAGTTTTAACTTCATCATAATCACTAATATCACGATCCAGTGTAGTAGATTGTGATATGGATTGAACACTTGTATTAAAGGTTAACTGATTAGAACCATTCCCTCTTGCATGCTGAATATGTGTATATGCATGTTTTCCTAATAAAGACATAATCTTCGATTCATTCTTTGGATCTGCAAGATCTTGAATTGTAGTAATACCATTTTGTATTAATAAAGGTACCGTCTTTTTTCCTATTCCCCACATATCACCGATAGGAAGAGGCCAAAGTTTTTTGGGAACTTCCTGTTTTCTTAGAATTGTAATTCCCATTGGTTTTCGCATATCACTTGCCATTTTCGCTAAAAACTTATTAGGTGCTACCCCAATACTGCAAGGGAGCTTTAAATCCTGATAAACACTTTTTTGAATTTGCCAAGCTAAATCTAATGGACGCTTATAATTTTTAATTACATCTGTAACATCCATATAGCATTCATCGATACTTGCTGGTTCTATTAAGTTTGAGAAACGATGCAAATATTTAAAGAAACGCTGACTTAGCTCTTCATACCAGCCATAATCACCTTGTACAACAACTAAATTCGGACATTTTTCTTGTGCCATATGTAAAGGCATTGCGCTATGTACACCATATTTTCTAGCCTCATAACTGGCTGTACTTACAACACTTCTTCTATGTAAGCCAGCAACGACTACCGGTTGTCCTTCTAAGGCAGAATTTTTTAAGATTTCTGCACTTGCGAAAAATGAATTTAAATCGATATGAAATATTACTTTTCCTGCCATAAATTACCCCATTTCATCTATTAAGTATAAATGATTTTAGGATGAATTACTAGCGAAAAGTTTGTATCACATTCTTTTTGTTATGTAATCGATGTTCTAATCGAAGTTTGTCCGATATCATCGCAATAAATTCAGAATTTGTTGGTTTCGCTTTACTTGCCGATATTGTATATCCAAAGATATCATCAATGGCATCAATATTTCCTCTGCTCCACGCAACTTCAATAGCATGGCGTATGGCCCTTTCGACACGTGATGCTGTAGTTGCATATTTACGGGCAATTTCTGGATATAATACTTTCGTGATCTGTCCTAAAAAATCAACATCAAGATAAGTTTCTAGAATAGCTGTACGTAGATACATATATCCTTTAATATGTGCTGGAATTCCGATTTCATGTAAGAGATCTGTTATTTCTGATTCCAGCTGCAGTTTATGTATACGCTGTTTCTCTTCTTCGTCAAGATTTACCTTTACTACTCTATCTAACATTTTTTCCTTTTGAGCATATCCTACAATAAAGTTTATTTTATCGCATAACTGATTAATTTCAAATGGTTTCATTAATATATAGTCAATGTCATAATTTTGAACCTGTGAAATAATGACATCATTCACAAAAGGTGTCGTACAAATTATATGATCTATTTGAATATGATTTTTCTTTAAATCATGCAAAACACTGATTCCATCTTTCTGTGGCATAATTAAATCAAGAATTAATATATCCAGATGCTTCCCTCTAAGTTCATGAATACACTTTTCTCCATTTACAGCACTTCCGATTACATGATACCTGTCATTCTTAATAATTTCCTCTTTCATACAATGCAGCATTTCCACACTATCATCTACTACATATACATTTAGTTTGCTGTTCATACTGTTTTCTCTCTTTCTTTTAATTTTATTATACACAAGGAATAGTGCAGAAATAGGATAATTATGTCGAATTAAAGAAAATATATTACAATATTATCCAAAAAAAGAAAAAGAGCGACGATTGTCGTTCCTTCAATATACATATTAAGTCAAATTCCTAGATTTTTCCAACATCCATTCAATATATACTCCATAACCCTTTGATGGATTAGAAGTTACTACATGAGTTACTGCCCCTATGATTTTTCCATCCTGGACAATGGGAGATCCACTCATTCCCTGCACGATACCATTTGAAATAGAAGAAAGGCTATCGTCTGCTATCACAAACTCTATTCCTTTTGGTTCTGCCTGATTTTGTGAATGTGTTTTAGTAATTTCGATTGTAAATGGCTCAATTACATTTCCTTTCACAACTGTATACATAACTGCTTTCCCAGTATGAACTTCATTTTGATTAGCCCAAGGAAATTTCTTTATTTCAGTTAATAGCTGATGATATTTCCCATAAATACCTATATTAGTATTTGTAAGAATATTCGCAAAAGAGTTAGAAAAATTTATTTCCGCATGTTTCTCACCTGGATTATGCTTTTCTGCTTTTGTGATAGAAACTACATTTGAAGTATATAAAGAACCATCAGATACGTTCGCTATCTTTTTCACATCAGTATCCATGATTTCATGCCCTAAGGCTCCATACATTTGATTATATGGATCATAATACGTTAGCGTTCCAACACCAATAATACTATCTTTTACATATAAACCGCTTTTGAAGGTATTACTTGATGTATCATATGTCGTCTTTAATGAAGATTCAATAGTTTTATCATTTCTTCGAATAGTCACTGGAATATCATTAACTTCTTCCTGATATAAAGACAACTGCTGATATAATTCCTGTAGAGTTGTCACTTTCTGATTGTTAATCTCAACTATAACATCCGCACTCTGTATAGTTTTTGTTGGCTGATAGGTTTCTCCGTTAATAGAAAATGAATATGTTCCTATTACTAATATACCGTCATATTGTATCTTAATGCCTATACTATCACCACCTAGATATAATTCATCATTAGCATAAACAGTAGTTGAGAAAACAGCCAGACATAAGGAAAGACAAGCAACTACTTTCTTAAACAAAATAACCACCTCCTAAATATAGTGTGGCTATATAGGAGATGGTCATGTCAGTTAATTATTACCTGTTTCTTCTTTTGCCTTTTTATAGAACTCTAGAGCTGCTTCTATTGCAGTTTTTGAAGTTGTACCTGTAGAGATAAAGGCTAACTCTTGAACTCTTTCTTCTTCATTTAATAAACGAATAGAGGTTTTAGTCTGATTATTTTCCTGATGTTTTTCTACGATGTAATGATACTTAGCACAGGCAGCTACATTTGCTAGATGTGTGACACAGAATACCTGAGTATTTTGTCCTAACTGTGCCATTTTTTTACCAATAGAGAACGCAACACTTCCACTTACTCCAGTATCAATCTCATCAAAGATAACTGTATCGATTCCGGTAAGACTAGTAAACACTGTCTTTAAGCCAAGCATAAAACGTGATAACTCTCCTCCGCTGGCTGTTGCCTGTAGAGGTTTTAAATTTTCTCCAGCATTCATAGAAATCAGAAAACTAATCTGATCCATACCTGTTGCATTACCCTCAAATTCATTAATTTCAACATGAAAGCGAGCGTTAGGAAGCTGTAAGTCTTTTAGCTGTATTAGTATTAATTCTTCCAGCTCTTTTGCTTTTTTGATACGTCTATCATGAAGTTTTTCACAAACCTTTTGATATTTATGATAGGCTTCTTTTACTTTTTTCTCTTGTTTATTAATATAATCCTGACGATGTAGAATACTATCAATTTTCTCTTCCAGAAAATCTCGTTTTTCCTTAACAGCATCATAGCTGCCACCATATTTACGATAGATTTTATGTAAAAGGAAAATACGTTCCTGTATTTCATGGAAATGTTCTTCGTCAAACTCCATATCTTCTAAATGCTTTTTGATCTGTGAACAATAATCATCTATTTGATAGTAAGCATCTAAAAGCTGGGATGATAAAGTCTGAAATATTTCATCATCCTGAATCATATTTAAGAGACGGTATGCTTCATAAATTGAGGAAATACTATTGTCATCTAATAATTGAATAGCAGATGATGCTGTTTCTGCATTTTTCTCATAGCTCATCATCTGTTTTTGTTCCTGTTCAAGCTCTTCTAATTCACCTTCTTGAAGAGAAGCCTCATCTATTTCATTTAGCTGAAAGGTCAAAAACTCTAAATCATCTTCATTATAATCCTGATGAAGAGCTGTTTCAAAATCTTTTTTAAGCTTATCATATAGATGATAACTTTCTTTTACATCCTTTAATAGATCATCGTTTTGTGCAAAGCGATCTAGAAGCATCAGATGACTAGACGCATGACGCAGATAATGTGTATCGTGCTGCGAATGAATATCCACAAGATATGCAACAACCTGTTTAAGAAAAGATACCGTGGTTGCCCGCTGATTAATGCGGGCAGTGCTCTTGCCTTCTCTTGTGATCTCTCGCGTTACGATTAATACTCCATCTTCTATATCATAGCCTGCCTCTTCCAATAGCTTATATGCTATCGAATGAGAAGAAATTTCAAAAACACCTTCAATAATGGCTTTATCACAGTCCTGTTTAATCATATCGCTTGAAACACGATCACCCTTTAAAATTCCTATGGCATCCATTAATAGCGATTTTCCTGCACCTGTTTCACCGGTAAAGGCAGACATATGAGGATAAAGTGATAATTGTACTTCATCTATTAAGATAAAATTCTTCACATAAATCTGTGTCAGCATACTCTCACCTCTTTACTTGATAATTCTTTACAATCTCTTTAAACGGAAATACCTTGTGGCATTCCTGACATTTTATATGCATGACAAATTCTTTATTTCCATCACGTCCTAATACACTGCTTGCACATAAATCATGAACATAGAAACCTAAGCTTGTCACAAATTCACACATCGATTTTAACACTTCTATATGAACTTTTTCATTTTTCACAATACCATGTTTTCCAATATTTTCTTTTCCAGCTTCAAATTGCGGTTTTACCAATACAACCATTTCTATATCTTCAAATTCTTTGGCAATGACTGGTAAAATCTGTTTTATTGAGATAAAAGATACATCCATGCATAGAAATGTAGGTTTTAAAGGAAACATATCTGCAGAAATATAACGACAATTTATACCTTCCATATTCGCAACTCTGGAATCTTCACGTAAACGTTTGATCAGCTGATCTCTTCCTACATCTACTGCATATACAAAGGAAGCTCCATTTTGAAGGCAGACATCAGTAAAACCGCCAGTACTAGCACCAATATCTAAACAGACACGATTTTTTAAATCAATATTAAAGCGTTCTAAAACATCGTAAAGTTTAAAACCGGCACGTGAAGCAAATGCAATTTCAGCATCTTCTATTTCTATATGCATATCTTCACTAATTGGCATACTGCTTTTTTTTGCAGTTTTACCATTTACCTTTACTCTACCTTCATTTATCGCATCTTGCGCCTTTGCGCGGCTTTCATAAAAGCCATTATTTGTTAAATATACATCTAAGCGCATTCTTCATCACCTAAATAACTATTTATGATTTCAAACAAACTATTCATATCTAGCTGTTCAAGTTTTCGAAGCTGGGGAATACTTCCATGTTCTACATAATGATCATTGATACCCATACGTACAAAGTGTTTATGCATATGACGATCATTCACAAATTCTAGAATAGCACTAGATAAACCTCCATTCAGCATATCTGTTTCAAAGATAATTACTGGTTTATCGTCTTCGCAAATCTTCATTAGCATTTCTTCATCTAATGGTTTAAAGAATCGTGCATTGACAACACGAATAGGCATATGATTAACGTTTGCTTTAGAAATGATACGATCTACATCAGGACCATATGATATGATAGTCAGCTGATGATGTTCCTGAATATTATGCATAGTCCAAGAACCAGGCTGAATATACGTATATTCAGAAACCTTTTGAAAAGAAACATTCCCTCTAGGATAACGAATTGCATAAGCACATGATTTCTGCATAAAGGCAGAATATAATAAATTTTGAGCTTCTATCGCATCCTTAGGCTGAGCTAAGATCATATTAGGGATTGGACGTAGCATCGCAATATCAAATACTCCATGGTGTGTATCACCATCTTCTCCAACTAGACCACACCGGTCAATACCGATGACAACGGGAAGCTGCATACGTGCTACGTCGTGTTGAATCTGGTCATAGGCACGTTGCAGGAATGATGAATAAACAGATATGAATGGACGTGCTCCGCTTACACATAAACCTGCCGCAAAGGTCATCGCATGTTCTTCTGCAATACCACAGTCAAAAGAACGATTTGGATATTTCTTAAAGAATGCAGAAAGCTTGCTACCGCTTTTCATAGCTGGTGTAATTGCGACGATATCTTTATTAGTTTTTGCCAGATCCATTAATGTAGTACTGATTACCTCACTCCAGCTTTTATGTCCAGATGGAAGTTTCGCAAGAGATTCACCAGTTTTTGGATCAAATTGACTAACACCATGCCAATTACCTTCCTGATCTTCTTCCGCAAGACGATACCCTTTTCCTTTTTTCGTAATAACATGTACGACAATTGGTCCTTCATGATGTTTAGCAATCTTTAATACTTTAATTAATAGCTTTAAATCATGTCCATCAACTGGACCAATATAATCTAAATTAAAATCTCCAAAAATAGATGTATCCACAACATTTTCTTTTACCGCATTCTTCATATTTTTCATCGTATGAAGCAAAGAATTTCCAACTTTTGAAGTAGATAAAACACCTTTTAAATCATCTTTTAATGTATTATATGGCTTGCTGGTTCTAAGTCTGGTAAATGTTTCATCCATAGCTCCTACATTTTTAGAAATTGACATATTGTTGTCATTGAATATAATGACCATATTACGCTGTTCACTACCAATCTGATTTAAAGCTTCAATTGCCATACCGCCAGTTAAAGCTCCATCACCAATTACCGGGACAACCTGATAATCTTCTTTATGAAGATCTCTCACAACGGCCATACCTAAGGCTGCAGATAAAGAAGTTGATGAATGACCTGCTTCCCATGGATCATGTTCACTTTCTTTACGCTTTTGAAATCCAGCAAGACCTTTATATTGACGAAGCGTATTAAATTTAGAGACTCTTCCAGTAAGAATCTTATGAACATAAGACTGATGTCCTACATCAAAAATAAATTTATCTTTAGGTGAATTAAATACATAATGCATCGCAAGTGTCAGTTCAACTACGCCTAGATTACTTGATAAATGTCCACCAGTCTTAGATATACTCTGAATCAGAAATTCACGAATCTGCTCCGCAAGATCGTTTAACTCCGCTATAGAACATTGTTTGATATCTTCTGGCTGTTTGATATCATAAATATTCATACAACCACTCCTCTCAGTGTTTTCGATTCATCAATTGTTCAAATATTTCCAATAATGGCTGTGCTGTTTTCAAAGGGATGTCTGAAAGACATTGTAATGCACGCTCATAAATAGTTTTCGCATCCTGCTGCGCCTGATGAATTCCTAATAAAGTAACATATGTAGTTTTTCCATTTTCAGCATCGCTATTAATATTTTTACCAAGTTCCTCAACTGTACTAGTTACATCTAATACATCATCCTGAATCTGAAATGATAGACCTATATCTGCACCGATTTTATTCCATGCATCAAGATCAGCTTTACGCCCTGCTAAAAGCGCAGCACATAAAAATGGCAAAGTCAGTAATCTTCCAGTTTTATAGAAATGGATATCTTTTAATGTCTCAACATCAGCATTAGGGTCAGCTTCACCTTCCAAATCTTTGATTTGTCCTAAGATCATGCCATTAGCACCACTATAATCTGATAATAAGCGTAAAATAGAAACTAAGGTATCACTATCACAATCTGTTTTAGCTGCCTGCAAAAATGCCTGTGTCAATAAACCATCTCCTGCTAAAATTGCGACATCTTCGCCAAATTTAACATGACAGGTTGGCATACCTCTTCGCAAGGTATCATTATCCATGGCAGGTAAATCATCATGTATCAAAGAATATGTATGAATCATTTCAATTGCCGCAGCTGCAGGATAGCCGATATGCTCATCAACACCATAAGCTTGAAGCGTTTTTAAAAGAAGAAGAGGTCGAATTCGTTTCCCTTTTGCCATTAGAGAATATTGCATTGCATCGCGAACAATGCTTGCTGGAAGCTCATCTAGACAATGAGATAAATATTGTTCAAAATCATTCATAATTCTCACTATCCTGATAAGTTTCTAATAATTCCTGTACTCGATTTTCAAAGTTTTTTAGCTGAGAATCGCAGGAATTAACTAATTGTAAGCCTTCTTCAAACAAAGCAATAGCTTCCTCTAATTCGATTTCATTTTTCTCTAATGCTGAAATAATCTCTTCTAAGCGATTCATTGATTGTTTAAAAGGTAATTTATTTTCCATCATATTTTCTCCTTTTTCTCAATTTTTGTATATACAAAGCCATCTTCTAAGCGTAGACGCAAAGCTTCTTTTTCATTAACCTGTTCAATGCTTTTCACTACATTATCTCTTTGATATGCAATTGCATACCCTCTTGATAAGATCTTTAAAGGTGAATATGCATCTAATAAAGACACATGTTTACCTAATTGAACCGTTTTCGTTTCTTTATAATTTTGCATCGCATTTTGCATACGTAATTTGTGCTGTTTTATCTGTTGTGCATTTACTTGATATAAACGTTCACTAAACATTGCTAATTTAGATGAATTCTGTTTCAGACGCATAGAAAGGTTTTGAACCGTGGTTTCTACTACTTCTAATGAACGAACATGCATTGCCAGCTTCATTTCTTCCTCTCGAATATAACTGAGCGGATCCTTGAAATAACGATGATTTTTAATTGGCAAAAACTGCTGTCTAGCAATCTTTAATCTTGCATCTATGTCTTTACTTAAACGCTGATAAAGTAGGTTAACCTGTTTTTGGACTTCTTTGATATCCGGTGTTATTAACTCTGCAGCTGCAGTTGGTGTTGGTGCTCTAGCATCAGAAACATAGTCTACCAGTGTAGTATCTGTTTCATGGCCTACTCCGGTAACGATGACTGTATGCATCTGAAATACTGCTCGAGCTACCTTTTCTTCATTAAAACACCATAAATCTTCAATAGCTCCTCCACCTCTCGCCAATAAGACTACATCATGATTTCCCTGGTCAGCTTTGGCTAGATTTTCAACAATTGCATCACTTGCCTGAATTCCTTGCACAAGGCTTGGATAAACTTCAACATGTGCTAATGGCCATCGCCGTGAAATAGTCGTAAGAATATCCTGAATAGCTGCACCAGTTTTCGCAGTAATAACACCAATGCTCATTGGATATTTAGGTATCTCTTTTTTCTTATGTGGATCAAATAAACCTTCAGCGGCTAATTTTTTCTTAGTTTCTTCCAGCTGTAAATACAAATCACCTAATCCATCTGCCTGCACGCCTGTTACATATAACTGTACACTTCCACCTGCTTCATACATTGATACAGAAGCAGTCACAATTACATGCATTCCTTCTTTTAAAAGAATACGGCAGCGTCTAGCATATGAAGAAAACATAACACAATTAATTTTAGAATGTGAGTCTTTTAAAGTAAAATACCAATGACCACTTCGATGATTTGTAAAATTACTTATTTCTCCTTTGATCATAATGGATTGAATGCGCATGTCATGATCCAATACCTGTTTAATATAGTGCACGATAGATGAAACACTATATACCTGTAAACTCATAGTCGATCTAATACTCCATTAATCAGACGATATGCATCATCATCACAATATTTTTTCGCAAGTGTAACTGCTTCATTAATGATAATTGCTTTAGGGGCAGTCTCAAGATCTAACTCACAAGCTGCCATCAATAAGATTGCACGTTCTACATATCCTAAGCGTTCAAATGTCCAATCATCACGTAAAGCATCATTGATATGTTTTATGTAAACATCTTTATATTGGATCGCATCAATAGTTACTGTATATAAGAAAGGATCAATGTTATTTGAGTCACTGTTATCATATACACATTGTTTAATATCCTTCTGTAATAAAAAATGCTGATATAAGCAAGTCATTGCTATTTCCCGTAGTTTATGTCTGCTATTCATAGAAATCCTCCATTCATCTTGTTATATTTTACCATATTTCTTAACATTTTATCTTTTTTTATCTTACAAATTTCATACGTTATTTATAAATTACCTGTGCACTAGGCACCACATTGCTTGCAGGTGTAGTATGAGTGGACTGATCATCAAAAAAGATATGAGGCGCAAAAGCTTTCAATACATTAGTTTTAGCTATTCCGCCAAGAAAGATAGCCTCATCAATCCGCACATTCCAAGCACGAAGTGTACGAATCACACGCTCATGTGCCGGTGCATTTCTTGCAGTTACTAATGCTGTTCTAATTGGCGCCTGTCCTTTAAATTCTTCCTGTAAAGAAGAAATTGTTTTTAAAAATGCCGCAAATGGACCTTCAGGCAGAAGCTTCAAAGCAGCTTCCTGTTCATGTTTTGTAAAAGCTTCTAAACCTTCTGACTGATAAATCTGTTCACTCGCATCAGAAAACAAAACCGCATCTCCATCAAACGCAATGCGAATCTGATCAATTTCCTCAAAAGGATCATATCCTTCAATGGTATTGGTGTAAATACGTCCAGCCGCAAAACCTGCCTGTAAAGCATCAACGACATCCTCTTCATTAGCACTTAAAAATAAATCAACACCAAAAGCTTCTAAATAATTTGTCAAAGGTGCTCCTCCACTCAAGACAGCTCTAGTTATATCTAGGCCATAATGCTGTAAAGAAGAAAAAATACGAAGAGAAGTATCCGCACTATTTCTTGACATAATCAAAACCTCTACACGTCGCTGATCGCTCAATTCATTTAACTTTAATAAAGCTTTGACTAACGCAAATCCGCTTCCAGGTTTTAAGATTTCATCTTCATGGGCTAGCTGATACTTAGCATATGCTTTTAATCCTTGTGTTTCATAAATATGGTTTTCATCATCTAGGTCAAATAAAGCACGGCTAGATATACCTATCACCAGGCAATTTTCTAAACTTACAGCCAAAATATCACTCCCTTTTCTAAAAAAAAGAAATCCATAAGGATTTCTTAAAAGATAAAGCCAACGACATGGATATCAATAATATCTGGTGTATATCCGGTCATATGTTCAATATTTTCAAAGATCTTGCTCTGTACTTTACTCGATTCCTTATTTACATTCACATTGTATTTTACCTTAATGTCGATGGACAATATTAATTGATCATTTACGATCTTGCAGCTGATTGGATATTTGAACGGTGTAGAAGATTCAGCCAACTGTATATTTTCATCTTCTTCTACTACAATCTTAGCAATCGTCTGAAATGCAGATTTGCTTAACGCAATGACACCTGCATTATTTCTTTCTTTTAATGCAATATATTCTTGAGCCATATTTATCACCTTCTATCTGTATTATACCAAAAACAATATCTATTTGAAAGTAAGTTCTACTAAATATTTATGATTTGTTAGTTCATATACTTTATTCATAATCTTTTTTGCTAAATCTGCATCATCTTTTTGTTCGAAAATAGAGACTACACAAGTTCCTTCATGTATTTCGACAGCACTCTGATATCCTTCATTCTTTAAACCATCTGCCACAGTCTTTTGAAGACTCTGTTCATCTTTTAGCTGATCAATAGTAGAAAGGGCATCTTTCTTTTTGTCATCATTACTATTTGCATCCGCAACAACACTTGATTGTTTCAACAGCTCTTCTTCTTTTTTCTGATTGATTTCTTCCTGCAGCTTATCAGAATCAGTCTGCTCATTCTTTGATGTACTAGTATCCTCCTCTTTTTCTTGTTCATCACTTATGTTTGTTTCTTCCTTACTTCCATCCGCTTCTTCCATAACACTAATGGAATCAGGAGGAAGAGTCACATAGTAAACTGATAACATTAAAATCAATGAAAACATTGTTAAAAACGCAAGTGCCTGTTTATTCATAAATAGGTCCTCCTTGCTACACCGTATGCGAAATCAGTCTTACTTATGCCAACTCTTAATGTTCAAATATTTCTGACATTCTTCTCATCCATTCTTCATAATAAGCTGTCTGGTATTGCATAAAGTCAGAATAAGAAATTACACGATGTTCCAATTCTTCCACAAACTGTACGAATGCTTTATTAATCGCAATCATCTTATCATCATGAATGATATCAATTGTACCTATTTCACACAGAGAATTAGCTAAAATACGAGATAATTCTTCATGCAGAAGATCGCTTTGATCCATAGGCAATCGTATAAAGCTTGTATTTAACCAATAATTATCTACTAAATAATTTTTAATTACATTTAGGAATAAACTAAAGTCTTCATAATTATTGCCTGGTTCAATCGCAAATAACATATTAAAGAAAACAAACCAGTCATAGTCTTTATTAATGACAGAAATCAGATAGTTTCCTAAAATATGAATAAACAAATCTTTTGAGTAAAATTCATCTTCCATAATGATTTCATTTTCAAAATCCATCTGTATCGAATTTAATTTCTTAAACGTACGGAATAAGGAAGATATACGATCGTTATTCCCTCCATCAAAACGAATATCCTTAATAAAGATATAATGCCCTAAAATAGTTGAAACACTCTTTAAATTCAAAGTAAAGCCTATAGATTCATTCATTTTCATCGCAAATAAATCATTGATAGCCTTTGAAATCTGTTTCTCAAAACTTGATTCTGTAATACTAGCATCATTCATAGATGTTTGCTGCATCTGATTGTAAATAATATTCAGCTGACGATCGGTAATTGTAAGACTGGCTTTAATACTAGCCAATAAATCCTTCATAAAGTCATTATACACGTAATAATTTGTATTCTTATAAACTAATTTATGCTCGATTTCTCCCCAGAAGGAATGTACCAAGGCTTTTATCTGTAACTCTACATTGACTTTTTCTCCATCTTTAAGATAATACCCATCAATTCGATAGATAGCAAATCCATTTTTTTGAATCTGTGGCTGCTGAGAAGAACAATCTAAATAAAAATTAGGATTTTGTTCATTATAATAAAACCCATCATCGTTTCGGATTGTTAAGGTCTCTCTCAATTTGTTTAAAACCTTATATTCATCTTCAATAAAACGACATTCAATAATAAAACCAATCAAATCACTTAAATGATCCAGTATTCCCTGTGCATCTTCATTCTCTACATAGAAACGATTACGAATAATTTTTTCACGCAGACTTTCCTTAGATTTTACACGTGAGTTAATATCAATGATCATTTCCTTTTCGTCCGCGAAGATTGCTTTAAAATACTGTTTGATTTCTTTTTCAACTGTATGATAGAAATCATTATTCTTCTCTAACAATGCCAGTGTTTCATCAATTGTGTCAAAAACTTTTAATCGCATAAGAAAGACTCCTCTCCCTGTATAAAGTATTCTTTTGTGGTATTTAAATCTTTTTTCAACTGTTCACTTAATGCATCTGCATCTTCAAATTTTTGTTCATTTCGAATATAGCTCAAAAAGCGAAATATGACATACTCATCATAAATATCTTCATCAAAATCTAAGATATGAGCTTCAATTGATACATTATCTTTGTAGTTATATGTAGGGTTATTCCCAACATTGATCATAGCTTTATGCCATACATTCTTCGCTTTGACTGCACCTACATAAACACCTTTTTTAGGAATGACATAAGAATTCACAAGATTTAAATTTGCGGTAGGAAATCCATGCTTATGCCCAACATGACTACCACCTTTTACTACACCTTCTATATCATACCATCTACCCATAAAGGATGCAGCTTTCTCCATTTTTCCTTCCATGATCAGCTGTTCAATACGAGTGGAGCTTATTTTCTTATGTTCACTGCTCACTTCATCAATTACCTCAACATGAAAATCAGTTTGTTTTTGAAGCTGTTCAATAGAACCTTCACCTTTTCTGCCATAATGAAAATCAAAGCCGCAGACAAGAGTATGCAAACGCAATGGTTTTAATATCTGTTCAATAAAATCTTCTGGGCTTAAATCTGCCATTGTTTTTGAGAAATCTAAAATGATCCAATATTCTATTCCCATCTTTTCCGCAATACGCATACGATGTTTCATAGGTGTAATATGTGGAATGTTCTGAATACCTTTTAAAACAGTCCAAGGATCTGGATCAAAGGTAATTAATGCACTTTTTGTATTCGTTTGCTTAGAAATACTTAAAACTTTTTCAATCAGTTTCTGATGACCTATATGAAGGCCATCAAAATACCCTATACAGGCAGTTATAGTTTCTTCCATAGCAAAAGCTTCATTAACGTGTATTGTTTTTATTTTCATATCTATCCCTACCATAATCCTCGCACACAGCGATATATATCATTTTCCACATATTCATAGATAGCTAAAACTTCTCCCTTATGAGTAACGGCAATCTGCTCTGCATCACAATTTACATGAATCTGCTTTCCATTGAAAATATCTGCTGGATCAGCAGCCTCTACCATTTCAAAATGTGATAGCACTTCAGAAAGAGAATGAAGTGTAAAATTACCTTCTTCTACATCTTTTAATGTCACACAATCTTCTAGTGAGAAACGACCTACTTTAGTACGTATCAAAGAAGACATACAGCCTAGATTCCCTGTAATCTTTGCGATATCATGACATAAAGAGCGAACATAAGTACCAGAACTGCAGCTTACGCGAAACTTTAGCTGTTCATCATCTATTGCTTCTATATCATAGATTTCAACATCGCGCACAGGACGCTCTACGACTTTCCCTTCTCTGGCATATTCATAAAGCTTTCTGCCATTCACTCGAACAGAAGAAATCATAGGAGGTACCTGTTTCTGTTTTCCTTTAAAATTATCTAATACTTCTTGAAAATTTTCGATTGGTTTTATAGGAGCTTCTTCCAAAGTAGCCATCCATATATCATCACTTATTGTACGTTTCCCTAACTCCAAAGTTGCTATGTATTCTTTATCTGTATCTTCTAAAAAAGGCAATGCCTTACAAGCACGTCCGACAAGTACTAGTAAAACCCCTGTTGCATTAGGATCTAATGTACCGCTATGCCCAATCTTTTTTATATGTAATATTTTTCTCAGCTGTGCAACCACATCATGAGAAGTCATATTTTGTTCTTTATGTATTAATAATACTCCATCCATATTATCACCGTTTTTCATTATACCACAGATTTTTTAGAAAAGATGAGAGGAATATGTGAAAGTATAAAAAAGCATGATATAATGATACAGCTCTAAAAGGAAGTGAAAAAATGGATTTACATAAAATATTAGGAGATATAAGAAAAGCTGATCAGGATTATCATCTGATTGAAGATGGTGATCGTATAGCTGTTGGAGTCAGCGGAGGAAAAGATAGTATGGTGCTATTAACTGCACTACACATGTACTCAAAATTTAAAGGTAAAGACTTTCAGGTTGTCGGCATACATATAAAACTAGGTTTCCCTAACATGGATTTTACGGAGGTCGTAAATTTCTGTGAAACACAAGGCATTGAATTCCATCAATTTGACTCAAAAGTTTACGAAATTCTTAAACGTAATCCTGATAAAGAAGGAAACATTAAATGCAGTCTTTGTTCAAAATTCAAAAAAGCAACCGTCATTGATGCTGCTAAAAAATTAAACTGTACAAAAGTAGCTTTTGGTCATCATAGTGATGATGCACTAGAAACTTTATTTATGAATATGATCCACGGAGGAAAAATCGCAACTTTTCTTCCTAAAATGTATATGTCACGAACTGATACCACTTTTATACGACCACTCATTTATTCCTATGAAAGTGATATTACATTAGCTTTACAGAAAAATGATATTCCATTTGTTCCCAGTACCTGTCCTAATGATGGTTTCACAGAACGTCAGGCCATGAAAGATATGTTACAGGAATTATATGTGAATTATCCAATGGCCAAACATAATTTTGTCCACATGTTATCTAATGAAGAACAGGTTGAACTTTGGCATAAAACAGGTGATCATAAAGCTGAGAAAGCAAAAAAATCTGAATTATTAAAAGCAGAAAAAGACCTTCAATTAGTTAGACATGGTGAAAAACATTTCATTGTTTACCCGCCTTTTACTAACTCTAAAGGTCGTCGCCATCTTCAAATTACTCAAGAAGAAGCAGATTCTATATTAAATGGTAGTACAATTGAATCAATTTTCCTTACATATGATAAAAATGCGTAAAGTGCGCATTTTTATTTTATACTTTCTAAGAAATATGTTGCCTCCATATCAGCAGTAGATAAAGCAAAAGCTAGTGGATACATCTCAAATGCTGCACCGACATTTCTTGCTTCCTCACTGCCACTAAATCCCATATGATAGCGAATCGCAAATGCTTCTTCCCTGCTTAATCGCATAAATCCTGTAATGATATAAACACTTTTCTCCCCATGTCCATAAGGCAAGCGATCATCAAATTCATAATATGGAACCTGTACCCATTGATTATTTATTTTCTGATTGCGAACACTTTCCTTGTAACAGTTGATTTTACATATATCATGCAGTAAAGCAACAATCGCAATACTTTCTTCATCATAAGATAACTGATACTCTTCTTTCACTCGATCACGTTCAAGATAATCTTTTAAACAATCGTATACATGTAAACTATGTTCTACTAAACCTCCAGGATAAGAACCATGAAACCTTGTACTTGCAGGAGCAGTGAAGAAATCGGATTGATTACTTAATAAATATTCCAGCAGTTTATCACTTCCTGGCCGTTTTATATAATCTGTATAAATCTGTATAAATCTTTCTTTTGCTTCCATAAATAATAACACCCTTTCTGTTATCATTATAACAGTATTTCAAATAAAAAAGACAAAAAAAGCAGGCAATTGCCCGCAATTTCTTAACATAGAGTCCAGAAGGAGAGATCTTTCCCTGTATATACAGGTGGGTCTCCTGTGTAATTTTTTAGGATCCCTGCTGTTTACCCGGGATACGCAGGTTTTCAACACCAAAATACAACATCCGGAGTCCCTTATCTCTAAGTGTAGGAAAAATTTATACCTCCTGGACACTTATAGTATACCATGTATCCTATAAAATAATACCCTTGACTTTCTTTTTTTTCTTGTTCATAATTAACTATTTATCATCTAGATATATCTCAATTTTTTTAATCTGATATTTTAGCAGAAAGATTAGAAAAACGCAAATATAAGACCCATGTATAAAATCTAGAGGATTTCACAACCTATTATAAAGGAGGGATACCATGGCAGCAGCCCATAAAGGAGCTATTTCTTTTGGATTAGTCCATATTCCTGTTCAGTTATACAAAACAACAAGAGATACAGATATTTCTTTCCATCAGTTATGCAAACAAACACTTGAACGTGTTCGCTATCGTAAATATTGCGGTCATTGTGATACAGAACTTAAAAGCAGCGATATTATCAAAGGCTATGAATATGATAAAGATAAATATGTAACGATGACCAGTGAAGAAATTGATGCTTTAAAAGCAGATAAAGATCGAACAATCATTATCCTGCAATTTGCAGAACTGGAAGAAATAAATGATTTATACTATGAAAAGAACTATTATGCAATTCCTGAACCATATGCGGAAAAAGCTTATGAATTGCTACGAAAAACAATGCTGGATAAAGGAGTGGTTGGTATAGCAAAAACTGTCATTTCCACTAAAGAAACACTGATTGCTCTTTGTCCTACAAAAGACGGCATATTAGTAAAAACCTTATTTTATGAAGATGAAATAGCCGAAAATCCTAAAGCATTTAAAAAACCAAAAGTAAACAAATCAGAAGCTGATGTCGCAAAACAATTAATACAATCTATGACAAAAGCTTTTGAACCATCTGCATATAAAGATGAATTTCAAGAACGATTAAAAGCGGCTATTGAGGATAAAATCAATGGACAAAAAACTATCGAAGTCAAAAAGAATGATGATTCTTACACAAATCCAATCGATTTAATGGAAGCATTACAGCTTTCCCTTACCCAAACAAAATCGAAAGGTCGTAGAAAAAGAGTGAAACACTAATGGAATTCGATGCTAGAGATGTATCGCCTATGCTGATTGGAAAAGAACAGCCCCCATTTGAAGATGACGAATTCATTTATGAATGTAAATTTGATGGTATCCGCTGTCTGGTTTATATAGAAGAAAATAAAACAGATTTACGAAACAAACGAAACCTTTCCTTAAACAAAAATTTCCCTGAACTTATAAGTATTCATAAACAAGGAAAAGTAAAATGTATTTTAGATGGAGAAGTTTATATATTCAATAATGGGAAAACAGATTTCTTTCAAATACAAAAACGCGCCTTACTTCAGGATCCCTTTAAAATATCACTTCACTCTAAATCGTATCCTGCTTATTTTACTGCCTTTGATATTCTCTATTATAGAGATCACTTCGTAACTGATTTATCGCTTATGAAACGAAAAGAACTCTTACAAAAAGCTATAAAGGAACAGGGAAATCTTTCTATTTCAAGATATACTGATTTTGGTTTAGAGTTATTCGAAAAAACCAAAGCATTAGGTTTAGAAGGAATCGTAGCTAAACGGAAAGATAGCTTATATCATTGCGGTAAACGCACAAAAGACTGGATCAAATGCAAACATCTTTTAGATGAAGATTTCATAATCTGCGGATATATACCAAAAGAAAATGGGATATACTCTTTAATATTAGCACAGTATTCAGCTAATGATACACCTGTATATAAAGGACATGTTACTTTAGGTGTATCTATTAATTATCTTTTAGAAAACACAAAACAAAGTAATACTTCTCTATTTTCTAACATTCCCAAAGGAAATGAAGATGCCATATGGATTACCCCACCACTAGTAGGGTGTGTAAAATTTATGGAATATACTGAGAACGGTCATTTAAGACAGCCTGTATTTAAAGGCTTTCGTAATGATAAAAAACCAAAAGAATGCATTATAAAAGGAAGATAAATAATAAATCTTCCCTTTTTATATATACTTTCTTCTAATTATTATATAATCTACTCTATAAATTTCTTAAAAAAGACCATTCATCGACAATCAGTCAATGAAGGTCATTTATTACTTTATTCAGTTTCTGTAATCGCAATATGAAGTTCCTCTAACTGAGCTTCATCTACAGGTGTAGGTGCATCACTCATTGGACATTTCGCATTAGCATTTTTAGGGAATGCGATAACGTCACGAATAGATTCACTTTCAGATAGAATCATCGCAATACGATCAAGACCAAATGCTAGACCGCCATGAGGAGGTGTACCATATTTTAACGCATCGACAAACCAGCCGAAGTTTTCCTGGATTTTTTCTTCTGTAAATCCTAATACTTCAAACATTTTATCCTGCATTTCTCCATCATAGATACGTAAAGATCCTCCACCTAATTCATAACCATTTAAGACAACATCATAGGCAATCGCATGTACTTTTCCTGGATCTGTATCAATATACTGCATATCTTCATCTTTTGGACGAGTAAATGGATGATGCATTGCATACCAGCGCTGATCTTCTTCACTATATTCAAACATTGGGAAATCAGTAACCCATAAGAAAGAGAATTCATCTGTTTTCTTCAATCCTAACACGCTTCCAAAATGGTTACGTAATGCACCTAATACATTACATGTTGTATTCCATTTATCAGACACAATTAATACAAGGTCCTGATCATTTAACGCAAGACGATCTACTAGTGATTGAATTTCTTCTTCTGATAAGAATTTAACGATTGGTCCGCTTAATTCATTATTCATGTATTTTAAAGTAACTAAGCCTTTAGCACCGTTTTTCTTTGCTAAATCAGTAATCTTATCAATTTCTTTTCTTGTCATAGAAGCCATATTAGGCACTACAATTGCTTTGATACTGCCATTATTTGCTATACAGTCTGCAAATACTTTGAATGTGCAATTTGTAAATAAAGATGTGATTTCCTGTAATTCCATACCAAAACGATTATCAGGTTTATCACTTCCATAACGATTCATTGCTTCTTCCCATGTTAATCTTGGGAATGGAATAGAAAGATCCATACCTTTCACATCTTTCATTAATTTCTGAAGCATTTCTTCCATCATCGTCTGAATTTCTACATCACTTAAAAAGCTAGTCTCTAAGTCAACCTGTGTAAAGTCTGTCTGACGATCTGCACGTAAATCTTCATCTCTAAAGCAACGTGCGAACTGATAGTAACGTTCAAATCCTGATACCATCAATAACTGTTTATATAACTGAGGAGATTGAGGAAGAGCATAAAAACTTCCTGGATGTACACGACTAGGCACTAAATAATCACGTGCACCTTCTGGTGTACTTCTCCCTAACATTGGAGTTTCTATTTCAATGAATCCCTGATTATCCAAGTATTCACGCATACTATGTGTAATACGATGACGCATCATTAGTTTTTCCTGCATCACTGGTCTTCTTAAATCCAAATAACGATATTTCAAACGTGTATCTTCTAATGCATCTGTTTCATCCGCAATAATAATAGGTGTTGTTTCTGCACGATTTACAATCGTAACTTTGTTAACCTTAACTTCAATATCACCAGTTGCTAATTTAGGATTTTTATCCTTACGTTCTAATACGATACCTGTTGCCTGTAAGATATATTCATTACGAACATCCTTGATCTGATCAGAAATATCCTCATCAAATACTAATTGTGTAATTCCTGAACGATCACGTAAATCAATAAATACTAAAGATCCAAAATTTCTTCTTTTCGCAACCCACCCAATCAGTGTTACTTCTTTTCCTGCATCTTTTAAACGCAGTTCCCCATTCATATGTGTTCTTTCCATAATTCTCTCCTATCCTTCATGATGACATGTACAGTGTTCCTCTCCACATGTACATTCATGCTCATGCTCTGTTTCTCCAAAAATTTTATCCATAGCCTCAACGATTGAGTCAAGCGCAACATTCTGTTGTTTTTGAGTCGCAATTTCTTTAATTGCTACTTCCCCATTTTCAACCTCACGATCACCTACCATAATCGCAACTTTAGCTTTCTTGCGATCTACTGTTTTAAATTGAGCCTTAAAGGAACGATTTAAATAGTCCATGTCACAGCGATATCCTGCAGCACGCAGTTCTGTTACAATCTTTAATGCTAATGTTGAAATACCAGGAGTTTTTGGAGATAAATTTAGTATATATGCATCCAATTCTTCCTCTTCTTCTAAAGAAATACCTTCAGCTTCAAGCGCAATTAACAAACGTTCTAATCCCATTGCCCAGCCGATTCCACTCATTCCTTCTGGTCCGCCAAAATATTCTACTAAACCATCATAGCGACCACCAGCAAATACAGTAGACTGTGCTCCCATTTCTTTGTTTACTGAAACTACTTCAAATACAGTATGTGTATAATAATCTAAACCACGAACAAGTTTATCATCGACTTCATAAGGAATTCCTAAAGCATCTAAGCCTTCCAATACTTGCTGGAAATAAGCTTTACTTTCTTCGTTTAAGTAATCGTTCATTTTTGGCACAGATTTCATGATTTCTTTATCATGATCGATCTTACAATCCAAAATACGAAGTGGATTTTGTTCATAACGACGTTTACAATCTGCACACATATCTTCAATATCATTTTTGAAATGTTCCTTAAGTGCTTCACGATATGTTGCACGAGATTCATCATCACCTAAAGTATTGATTAACACCTTCATATCCTTTAAACCTAGTGCTGATATAAATGACCATCCTAATGCAATTGTTTCTACATCTAGTAATGGACTTTTAGCGCCAATTACTTCAACACCAAATTGATTGAAAATACGCATTCTTCCTTTTTGAGGACGTTCATGACGACATTGAGGTCCTACATAATACATCTTCATTGGCAAATCAGGATAACCATACATTTTATGTTCTACAAAAGATCTAACAACACCTGCTGTTCCTTCTGGACGAAGTGTTAATGAAGTTGAACTGTTTTCTAACTGGAATGTATACATTTCCTTATTTACCATATCACTTGAATCATTACCACGTTTAAATACATTGGTATGTTCAAAAATTGGTGTACGAATCTCCTGATAATTATATACATATGTAAATTGACGGATCATATCTTCTAAACGATGCCATTTACTGACTTCATTTGGAAGAATATCTTGTGTTCCTCTTGGTACTTGATAGTTCATATTGATTCCTCCTGCTATTCATTTTATCCAAAACGGATTTTTAATAAAAAAAGCGTCTCCAACAAAGGACGTCGGAAACGCGGTACCACCTTATTTCACTCAGAAGAGTGCAGCTTTGCCCTTAACGCGGGTAACGATTATCCATTTCCTGATAATTCCTCTAAAGTGTCAAGTTAAAGTTCCTATATAGAAGACTTCCACCATATGTCTTCCTCTCTATCTATATTTCCTAAAACCATTCTTTTTCATCGGATATAATAATAGTTTACTCATTTCTATATTCTTTGTCAAGGGTACAATTAAAAAAAGCGATACGCTTGGCATCGCTATGTTACTATTCACAGCCAATTAAAACCTGTCAAGTGGAAAACTAAAAGAAGTTGA
>OLQY01000155.1_pt1 | contig 87348 bp, 83 predicted proteins | sample 1672851 | NCBI WGS metagenome assembly OLQY01 (sample SAMEA3136730, study PRJEB25190) | human gut metagenome
ACTTATTTATTGAATGTTTGGAGAAAATCATAACTTATCAAGATATATTTGCGACGATTTGCTTGAATTTCTCGAAAAAAATTATTGCCCATATCGCGAAAGTGGGTTAGATGACCATTCTGATTTGGAGCATTATATTGCTTGCGTCGAAGAAGTTGGCAATCCGACCATTGTTGCTTTTTTAAAGGCAAATCTATCAAGTCTTTTTGACCAAAACTGAACAAATAAAAACCGCCCTTACAGAGATTAGATAAGAGTGGTTCTTTTTGTGTCATGAAAAGAGTTTTGTTTAAAGTTTATTATTAAGGGTTGCTTATTAAATAAGTGGCAAAAGCAAAAAAATAAGAATAGGTAATAAAATAATTAAGCGGTTCAACATAGTAGATTTCCTACTTAGATTATAACCCCATTTTAGCAGAGGAATTGATGAAATCGGTTTATTTGCAAATCTGCAAATGAAAATACTTTAATTATTCTTTTTTAGGTTATTTATTCCTCGATATGAATACTCAAAGTATCAGTGTCAATGCTTGCTTGTGCGCCGATAGTGATTGTAAAGAGTGGCTGAGTGTGGGCAAAATCAAGGTCATACATGACAGGAATGGTTTTAAGAAGTGGGTGCTTGTCTAGGATATAGGTTAATATTTCGGGTGTCATTTGGCATTCCTTTGGGAAGCGTCCGATAAGCACCGCTTTTGGATTGAGGTAAGCTTGTAAAATGGCTGCTAAATTGCGATCAAAATCATGATAGTCATCTTCTTCTGCCTCTTCTAAGAAAAGGACATAATCGTTGACTTGAGGGGTGTAAGGTGTTCCGCGAAGAAGTCCAAAAGTAGATAAATTTCCACCAATAATGGTGCCAGAAGCTTTCCCTGCGTTGTAAATTTTCCATTCTGTTGGCATAAAATGACGTGGTTGTGTTGGGTCATACCAAGGGTCGTTTGACCACTCCTGACTTGGAACAAGGTCATAAGCTGATTTTGTCATGGCATTTAACCAAGCCTTGCTCTGGTAATCTTGACCTTCTTTCATTTTAAAACTAGAATATGAAGGTCCCATGTATGTCAGCATTCCAGTTTTAGCATAGATAGCATTTAAAAAAGCTATCGAATCAGAATAACCGCAGATAATTTTGGGGTGTTTGGCAATTAAGTCATAGTCAAGATAGGGTAATAACTCATTAGAATTAAAGCCACCAATGGTAGCCAAAATGGCGTCGACAGAGTCATCCAAAAAGGCAGCGTGTAAATCAGCGACGCGACTTTCGATTGAAGAAGAATCGAGCATATCAGATTCTAAATAATGTTCTGAAAATGACACACGAAATCCTAGATTTTCTAACGTTTCTTTGGCAGAAAGATTGGCTTCAAATCCACCCAAGCGAGCAATTGAATCTGACGGACTGAGTACGCGAATGTGACTGTCAGGACTTAGTTTTTTCATAAAACATCTCCAAAGATTTTTAGTATTATAGCATAGATTGTTGAAATTTCAAGGGTAAAGCCGTGAATTCTTTTATTTTCATAATCCTCTTTCAGAATTTCATGAATTAGACTTGACATGTTTTTGATTTTAGGGTAGAATAATATCTGTTATGGCGGTATAGCCAAGTGGTAAGGCACGGCTCTGCAAAAGCTTGATCGTCGGTTCAAATCCGTCTACCGCCTTCATAATGCCAAGTAAGCTCGATTAATCGAGCTTTTTTTGTTTTTATCTTGGAAAAAAATTGTGAAAATTTAGTGGTCATTTTCAGTTATCAAAAGGCTTCAAAAAGCCTAAAATAAAAACTCTTTCAAGCCGCATATGGCTTGCCAAGAGCTTGCTTTTATGGTAGAATATGATAGTTGTATTATGCAACAAATACTCATTCTGGATGTATTGTGAGTCTGTTGCTCATTATGAGTGGATTTGCAAGATGAAGTCTGGAAGAGGGAAAAAACATTTTATAAAGGAGAAACTACTCATGGCAGTAATTTCAATGAAACAACTTCTTGAAGCTGGTGTTCACTTCGGTCACCAAACTCGTCGCTGGAACCCTAAGATGGCTAAATACATCTTCACAGAACGTAACGGTATCCACGTTATCGACCTTCAACAAACTGTAAAAATGGCTGATGCAGCTTACGAATTCGTTCGTGATGCAGCTGCTAACGACGCTGTAATCTTGTTTGTTGGTACTAAAAAACAAGCTGCTGACGCTGTTAAAGAAGAAGCAGAACGCGCAGGTCAATACTACATCAACCACCGTTGGTTGGGTGGAACTCTTACAAACTGGGATACTATCCAAAAACGTATCGCTCGTTTGAAAGAAATCAAACAAATGGAAGCTGATGGAACTTTCGAAGTTCTTCCTAAGAAAGAAGTTGCACTTCTTAACAAACAACGTGCACGTCTTGAAAAATTCTTGGGTGGTATCGAAGATATGCCTCGCATTCCAGATGTAATCTACATCGTTGACCCACACAAAGAACAAATCGCTGTTAAAGAAGCTAAAAAACTTGGTATCCCTGTAGTAGCTATGGTTGATACTAATGCTGATCCAGATGATATCGATGTTATCATCCCAGCTAACGATGACGCTATCCGCGCCGTTAAATTGATCACTTCTAAATTGGCTGACGCTGTTATCGAAGGACGCCAAGGTGAAGATGCTGACGCTGATTTCCATGCAGAAGCAAAAGCTGATTCAATCGAAGAAATCGTTGAAGTTGTAGAAGGCGACAACGAATAAGATTAGAGGCTTAACAGTCTTTGATATGCTTTAAAACGGGGCAGAAAGCAAACCGCTCTGTCTCGTTTTTATTATTTGGTAAACAAAAAAATCCTGGAGGACATAAAAATGGCAATTACTGCAGCTCAAGTAAAAGAATTGCGTGAAAAATCAGGTGCTGGTGTCATGGACGCTAAAAAAGCACTTGTTGAAACTGACGGTGACATGGAAAAAGCAATTGAATTGCTTCGTGAAAAAGGTATGGCTAAAGCAGCTAAAAAAGCTGACCGCGTTGCTGCTGAGGGTTTGACTGGTATTTACGTTGACGGTAACGTTGCAGCAGTTGTTGAAGTTAACGCTGAAACTGACTTCGTTGCTCAAAACGCACAATTCGTTGAATTGGTTAAAGAAACAGCTAAAGCTATCGCTGAACAAAAACCTGCTAACAACGAAGAAGCACTTAAAGTAACTTTGGCTTCAGGTGAAACTTTGGAAGCAGCTTACGTTAATGCAACTGCAACTATCGGTGAAAAAATCTCATTCCGTCGCTTTGCACTTATCGAAAAAACTGATGAACAACACTTCGGTGCTTACCAACACAACGGTGGACGTATCGGTGTTATCACAGTTCTTGAAGGTGGCGACGAAGCTCTTGCAAAACAAGTTTCAATGCACGTTGCAGCTATGAAACCAACAGTTCTTTCATACAAAGAACTTGACGAACAATTCATCTACGATGAATTGGCTCAAATGAACCACGCTATCGATCTTGATAACGAATCACGTGCAATGGTTAACAAACCAGCTCTTCCACACTTGAAATATGGTTCTAAATCACAATTGACTGATGAAATCATCGCTCAAGCTGAAGAAGATATCAAAGCAGAACTTAAAGCTGAAGGTAAACCAGAAAAAATCTGGGATAAAATCATCCCTGGTAAAATGGATCGCTTCATGCTTGACAACACTAAGGTTGACCAACAATACACACTTCTTGCACAAGTTTACATCATGGACGATAGCAAAACTGTTGAACAATACCTTGATTCAGTAAACGCAAAAGTTGTTACTTTCACTCGTTTCGAAGTTGGTGAAGGTATCGAAAAAGCAGCTAACGACTTTGAATCAGAAGTTGCAGCTACAATGGCAGCAGCTCTTAACAAATAAGACTAGCTTGCTAATATAAAAAGAAGATCACTTAGTGGTCTTCTTTTTTTGTGTGTAACATTAAAGAGCTTGGAATTTCCAAGCTCTTGTTTTTTCAAATTAAGATAAAGCGCCCAAGCCAAGAACAGTTAGTGCTCCCATGATTAAGCCTGCAAGGATAACCCCTAGCATAACCGCTGTAATACTGCGTTTGAAGTCCCAGTCAAGAATTGAAGCAGCAAGTGTTCCTGTCCAAGCTCCTGTTCCAGGAATTGGAATTCCTACAAAGAGAAGAAGAGCAATGAAAATTCCTTTGTCACCAGCAGTATCTGCAAGTTTTTTACCACCTTTGTGACCTTTTTTCAAACACCAAGTAAAGAAACCGCCGATAACAGGTTTATCAGCTCCCCATTCTAAAACACGGCGAGCAAAGAAGAAGATAATTGGAACTGGAAGCATGTTGGCAACAACCCCGATAATCAGTGCTTGCCACATTGGAATACCAGTTGCGATAGCATAAGGAACAGCACCACGAAGCTCAATAAGTGGCACCATGCCGATTAAAAATGTAATAATATAGTTCATTACTTGAAACCTTTCATTTGTTACAAGGTTAATTGTATCTTATCTAGGAAACAAACTCAACTAAAATCTGTTCTAATAGTAAAATACTATTGCTTAATAAGCGCTATTTATTTTAAATGGTGAGAAAAGCTTACGATAGCAGGTCATTTGGTGTATTTTCGTTTATAAAAAGTGATATTTTTGTTATAATATTAGTCAGTTATAGTCAAAGAGAGTCCATCTTGAAATGGTCTTTAATCTTGAAAAGGAGGAAGCTAATGGCAAAAAATACATCTGATAGTATTGAAGAATACATCAAGCAATTACTTGCCCAATCAGGTATTGCTGAGATTAAGCGGTCAAACTTGGCAGATACCTTTCAAGTTGTTCCTAGCCAAATTAACTACGTGATTAAAACACGTTTTACAGAAAGTCGTGGCTATACAGTCGAAAGTAAGCGTGGTGGTGGTGGTTATATTCGCATTGCTAGAGTGCGTTTTTCAGACCAACACCAAATGTTTGATAATCTTATGGCAAATATCGGTGAACGTATCAGCGAGCAAGTCTTTACAGATTTGATTCAATTACTTTTTGACGAAAAAATTATTAGTGAACGTGAAGGAAATCTGATTTTAGCAACAGCTACTGATGAGGTTTTAGGAAAAGATGCTCCTGAAATTCGTGCACGTATGTTGCGAAAAATCTTACAAAGATTAGATAGAAAAGGATTCCATTTATGAGTGAATATTCAATGAAAATGCAGGAGGTTTTCAGTATCGCCCAGTATCAGGCGGCGCGATTTGAAAGCCCATATTTAGAAAGTTGGCATGTGCTTTTAGCCATGGTAGCTGTTCATGATTCAGTGGCAGGGTTAACATTTGCTGAATACCAAAATAAGATTGCTTACGAAGAGTACGAAGCGGCGGCTGTTTTGGCGCTCGGAAAATCACCTTTGGCAGATGTGAAAAATGTGCAGTTCTTAGAACAATCTAAAGCCCTAAAAGACGTCTTAGCTTTTGCTGAATCAATTTGCAAAGTGACTGGCAGCACTGAAGTCGGAACAGAGCATGTCCTTTATGCTATGTTGTTGAATCTCGATTTGTTTGCGACACGTCTTTTGGAAGTTGCTGGATTTAAAAATAAAGAAGATGGTGATTCAGCACGCTTGCTTGATTTACGTAAATCATTGTCACGTAATGCTGGATTTACCAAAGAAAAAATCAAAGCTATCCATGATCTTCGTAAGCCTAAAAAAGCTACAATGGGCGGAGCTTTCTCAGAAATGATGAAACCTCAGTCAACTGCGGGAGAATTATCAGACTTCACTCGTGATTTGACTGAATTAGCTCGTCAAGGAAAACTTGAGCCAGTTATCGGACGTGAAAAAGAAGTCTCTCGCATGGTTCAAGTACTTAGCCGTAAGACTAAAAATAATCCTGTCTTAGTTGGTGAAGCCGGTGTCGGAAAAACGGCTCTTGCTTATGGTTTGGCACAACGTATTGTCGATGGTGAAATTCCTTATGAACTCCAAGATATGCGTGTCTTAGAGCTTGATATGATGAGTGTTGTTGCGGGGACTCGTTTCCGTGGTGACTTTGAGGAGCGCATGAACCAAATCATCTCAGATATCGAAGAAGATGGTCATATTATTTTGTTTATCGATGAAGTCCACACTATCATGGGTTCTGGTTCAGGTATTGATAGTACTTTGGATGCTGCTAACATCTTAAAACCAGCTCTTGCGCGCGGTACACTTCACATGGTTGGTGCGACAACTCAAGAAGAATATCAAAAACATATCGAAAAAGATGCAGCTCTTTCACGTCGTTTTGCGAAAATTACGATTGAAGAACCAAGTGTTGAAGATGCTTATCAGATTTTACTTGGACTTAAAAGATCTTACGAAACTTTCCACAATGTAATGATTTCTGATGACGCTGTGTTGACAGCAGTTAAAGCTGCCCACCGTTATTTGACAAGTAAGAATCTACCAGACTCAGCTATTGATTTGCTTGATGAAGCTAGTGCAACCGTTCAAGGTTTGGTGAAAAAAGAAACACCTTCTGACTTAACTCCAGCTGACCAAGCTATCTTAGAAGGTGATTTCAAAAAAGCTACAAAATTGCTAAAAGCATCACGTAAAGCTGTGACACGTAAGCCAACAGCTGTGACAGAAGATGACATCATGGCAACTCTTAGCCGTTTGTCAGGTATTCCTGTTGAAAAAATGACGCAAGCTGACAGTAAGAAATATTTGACGCTTGAAAAAGAATTGCACAAACGTGTTATTGGTCAAGATGCTGCAATTTCTGCTATCAGCCGTGCGATTCGCCGTAATCAGGCAGGTATCCGTACAGGAAAACGTCCAATTGGTTCATTTATGTTCTTAGGACCAACTGGGGTTGGTAAGACAGAGCTTGCTAAAGCTTTGGCAGAACTTCTTTTTGATGATGAATCTGCGCTTATTCGTTTCGATATGTCTGAGTACATGGAAAAATTTGCGGCGAGTCGTCTTAACGGAGCGCCTCCAGGATATGTTGGCTATGAAGAAGGTGGAGAACTTACAGAAAAAGTTCGTAACAAACCTTATTCAGTCCTTCTATTTGATGAGGTTGAAAAAGCTCACCCAGATATTTTCAATGTGCTTCTTCAAGTCTTGGATGATGGCGTGTTGACAGATAGTCGTGGTCGTAAAGTTGACTTCTCAAATACTATTATTATCATGACGTCAAACCTTGGTGCAACTGCCCTTCGTGATGATAAGACAGTTGGATTTGGGGCGCGTGACATGGCTCATGATTACGATGCTATGCAAAAACGCATCATGGAAGAGCTTAAGAAAACTTATCGTCCAGAATTCATCAACCGTATTGATGAAAAAGTTGTCTTCCACCACTTAACACAAGAAAATATGCGTGATGTTGTTAAAATTATGGTTAAACCATTGATTGCAACATTGGCTGAAAAAGATATCACACTTAAATTCCAACCATCAGCGCTTAAATACCTTGCTGAAGCTGGATACGACCCAGAAATGGGTGCTCGTCCACTTCGCCGTACTATTCAAGATAAAGTCGAAGATAAACTATCTGAACTTATCCTATCAGGTAATTTGGCAAGTGGAAATACTCTTAAAATTGGTGTTTCAAAAGGACAACTCAAATTTGATATTGCATAACAAATAACCCTGCTTGGATAAAACAAGCAGGGTTATAGTTATAATAACTCCCCGAGTAACTTTTGTTATCGGGGAGTTTTATATCATCGTAAGCTGTTGAAAATTTCTTTGACTTCGTCGATTGTTTCTGCGCGTGAGACGGCCCCGCGTATTTTAGCAGCGCCAGCAGTACCACGAAGGTAATGTGGAGCTAAGCCACGAAATTCACGGACAGCGATTTTTTCACCTTTGAGGTCGATGAGACGTTTAAGATGATCTTCGGCGATGTCCAATTTTTTGACAAATGGAAGGTCTGGCAATTCTTCACCTGTTTCAAAATAATGATTAATTTGGGTGAAGATGTAAGGGTTGTTCATGGCTGCGCGTCCAACCATAACGGCATCTACACCGATTTCTTCAATCATGTATTTCGCATCGTGAACGCTGCGCACGTCACCGTTTCCGATAAATGGAATTTTAGTGATGGCTTCTGAAACGCGAGCAAGTGTTTCAAGGTCACATTTACCTGTGTACATTTGTTCACGTGTGCGTCCATGCATAGCAAGGGCAGAGACACCAGCTGATTCAGCGGCAAGCGCGTTTTCAACAGCTAGTTTGTTATCTGACCACCCAGTACGCATTTTGACAGTAAGCGGAATGTCAAGAACAGAAGTGACTTCATCGATGATGTGATAAATTTTATCAGGGTCTTTGAGCCATTTTGCTCCTGCTTCGTTTTTGACAACTTTATTGACAGGACAGCCCATATTGATGTCAACGATGTCAGCTTTTGTATTTTCTTGGATGTATTCAGCTGCGCGTTTTAGACCATCTGCATCGCCACCGAAAAGTTGAATAGACATCGGATGTTCAGTTTCATCAATGTGTAGCATGTGCAGGGTTTTTTCGTTGTTATAGAGAAGTCCTTTTTCAGAAATCATCTCCATAACGACTAAGCCAGCTCCAAATTCTTTGGCAATAGTACGAAAAGCAGAGTTTGTCACCCCTGCCATGGGTGCTAGAACCGTGCGGTGAGGAATTTCAACATCACCAATCATGAAAGATGAGCTGAGATTAGTCATTAATCAAGCCCTCCAAATCATCTTCAGTAAAGTTGTATGTTTTACCGCAGAACTGGCAAGTGATTTCAGCACCGTGGTCTTCGTCTTTCATGGCTTTTAATTCATCTTTGCCAAGAGTGACAAGAGCAGCTTCGAAACGTTCACGTGAGCAGTCACAGTTAAAGCCGATTTCATCTTCAGCAAGGACTTTGTATTCGTCTTCGCCATAGATAGCTTTTAGAAGGGCTTCAATGTGGTCGTCAGATTCCAAGAGTTTTGAAATGGCTGGCATTTCTTGGATACGTTTTTCGTAGCGGTTGATTTCTTCTTCAGATGCACCTGGAAGAACTTGCAACATAAAGCCACCAGCAACTTCGACTTTGTCTTCGTCATCAAGAAGGACGTTAAGTCCAACGGCAGAAGGTGTTTGTTCAGATTCAGTCAAATAAAAGGCCAAATCTTCACCGATTTCACCTGAGACAAGTGGTGTTGATGATGTGTATGGGTTACCAGTACCGTAATCGGTAATAACAACGAATTGACCGTTACCCATGAATGGGCCGACCATGACTTCACCAGTAGCAGTTCTCTTAACATCAACGCCAGTGTTTTGGATGTAGCCTTTAACGTGTCCTTTAGTATCAGCCACAGAAATAATGTGACCAAGTGAGCTATCACCAATGACTTTGACGGTTACTTTGCTGTCTCCTTTCTGATTGGCGGCTAGGATTTGATTGGCGATAAGCGTTCTACCTAGAGCAACTGTAGAGCTAGGAAGTGTTTGATGTTTTTCTTGAGCAGTTCTAACAGTCTCAGTGCTATCAAGAACATAAGCACGGAAAGAACCAGATTTTGAAATTGATTTTATAAGTTTATCCATAAGAATATTATAACACAAAGCAAAATTGATGGGCTAGTATTGTGAGCTGTAAAGCGTAATCATGCAGTGAAAAATGAGAAGCGAAAAAAGCGAGGAGAACCTCGCTTTTTAGTTTATTTTTCTTCTGTGACGTTTGTTTTTTCGACTTCTTATTGGCTTTCTTTGCCTTCGTTAAGAAGGGCTTCGATAATTTTTTGGTCACGAATTTTAACAGAGTCGTTAATGGTTTCTGCGGATTTTACAACGGCTGCTTCGAGTTGAGCACGTTGTTTTCGACCGTTGTCGATAGCTGCGATAATGCCGTTGTTTTGTTCGACGAGGCTCTCAGCAAGAGCTGTGACAGATTGGATAGAAACGGTTGGGCTTTGAGCAGTGCGTTCGAGCATAGGGATGGCTTCTTTGCTCGTTTCAGCAAGCATTTGAAGCGCAGCGTTATTAGCATTGACAATAGCATCAGCAGTCACGCCAGATTTGACGGATTGTTGCAAAATACCGAGCTGTGCAATTGATAATTTCATTGTCGGAATGGTGTTGCGACGGAGCATGCCAAGTTTTTGGCGCATATCTGATGAGACTTTGACCATGTTGCGCATTTGCGGTGTGGTTGTCCAAGCAACGTAAAGGCGACTGAGGTATTCAGTGTGCTGTTGTTCAAGCGTATTGATGACTTCGGTCATGCGAGCTAGCTCGTCAGATTTTACTTGGTAATCAGGCGTTGCGCTATCAAGTGTTGCAAGTTCATTTTGAAGAGCTTGCGCACGGTTGGCACTTTCTGTCTGAGAAGCTTCGATAAAGGCGATAACGCCAACCAAGTTTTCAATAGATTTGTTGTTGTCTTCAATTAGCATTTCTGCTGAGACGATGTTGCGAGCCAAGATTTCTTCTTGTTTGACAACAGCGGCAGCCATACCATCCATTTTTTGCTCGATATTTTGTGAATCAAAATAGAATTCTTGCAGGCTATTTTTGCTTTGCTTAAAGAGCTTTTGTAGGAAATTTGGCTTCTTTTCGAGCTCAGCAGGCTTAGCGTCTTTGTATTTGGCGATAAAGCCGTTTAACTCGCGGTTAGCGTTTTTGAGCAGGTCATCAACTTGTGGAATTTCAAGTTTTTTTTGCTCAGCCAAAATACGGTTGACGGTTGTGTTAACTTCTTCAACAGCAGATGTTCCAAAATCAAGCAGAGCATTTTGGTCAGCAACAAAATTATCAACTAAAGCAGGAGCTTTGGCTGTGATTGCTGATTGTTGTTCAGGGGTCAGTTTGTCGTAAAAAGAGACTTGACCAGTTGCTGAAGTATCAGTTGCTACGATGATTTCGGTTGTTTTGTCTGTTTTTGTGATTGCATTATCTGCGATTTTATCAATGTCAAAGTTAAAAGTATCAGCCATAATACCCTCCCATTAAACTTATAAGTTTGTATCGTCGTCAGCCATCATGCGAAGACTGATATCGAAGTCTTTTAAGTCACTTTCATTCAGTTTTCGAAGCGTTTCATCGAGAGCCAAATCAAATTTTTCCATTGCGGTTTTCGCTTTTGCTAAACGCTCATCAGCATTGTAATAATTTTTCGGGGCTTTTTTGATTTTTAGATAGCCATCCAAAATATCGCGGAAGCGGTCCATATCAGCCTCGTGAAGTGCAGTGAGTTCTTCTTTGTTATCAGCATTTTCAATCTTCTTCAAGATAGTCAAATGGTCTTGCTGAATGTTATTGTAAAGATGAGCTAACTCTGGAGCGAGTTCTAGTAAATCAGCTTCTTCCTCAGAAATGTCAGGATTTACTGGTGAGACATCCAGTCGGTCTAGTTGGAATTTGATATCTTTTTCAATAGTTTCAGCTTTTTTGAGAACACGCTTGTAGATGTTTAAATCCATTTTGGCTTTGAGCTCACTAAGTTCAGACTTGATGTGACGTATTTGTGGCAATAGCTGGCGCGCATTGACAACGTATTGGGTGTAATTTTTTTCATCGAGATAACTGTCCAAAAGTTTGACTTGGCGGTCAGCAATACGAATGTTATCTTTTAAATCTTGCAAGCGTTGCTTAGTATTAACTTTTTCAAGACGTGATTGCTTGGTCGCAAAATAATAAATACCATATCCAATACCACCAACGATTGCAAGTGGGATAATGATTTCTAACAAGCTTTCAAGCAAAGCAATGAGAAGGATAACCCCGATAATAGCGATAATGAGGCCTCCTCCGTTTTTTCTAGGTCGAGACATATATTCAATCCATTTCTATCTAAGATTGATTTTATTTTATCGTAAAACGGTTAAGAATGACAAGTGATGACTGTAATTGTGGCAAAGATTTTATGGACTAAAGTTCAGGGAAGAGTTTGGCTAGGATTTTTGGTGCTAGGAGTTGGTAATATATAGCGTATAAAATAATTTTTTTACAAAAATAGATAAAAAATAAAGTACAACCCCAAAAACTGTCCCTGCATATCTGGTATACTGTGATAGTAAAAATTATTGAGAGTGAATTTAGAAGGGTTGGTTATGACAGCGTCAGCGTTTAGGTTATTAGAACTTCATAATCGTATTAATCAGGGCAAATCGTTAGAAAAAGCTGATCTTTTGGAAACATTTTGTATTGATTCCAAGACATTTCAACGAGATATCAATAAACTTAGGGATTATTACCGGGAAAAAGGGTTAGGTGATATTATCTATGACCGTAAGGAAAATTGTTACAGGTTGGATAAAAGTGCCAAACATCTTACAGAGAAAGAGATTTTTGCCATTTGTAAAATTCTAATTGAAAGTCGTGCCTTTAATAAGGAAGAGTTTAACAAAATTGTTGATAAATTACTTATACTCTGCCAAGGAGAAGAACGTAGAAGTGTTAAGGATGCAATTAACAATGAAAGATTTCATTATTTAGAACTTCAACATGGCAAAGCGCTTATTGATGATATTTGGAAACTTAGACAAACAATTACCAATCAACAGATAATAGAGATTGATTATCAGCGAGCAGATAAGAATATTAAACAACATAAGGTAAAGCCTGTTGGAATTGTCTTTTCGGAATTTTATTTTTACTTATTGGCGTTTCCAATGGATGTAACGATTGAGTATCCAATTATATTTAGAGTTGACCGAATTGAAACGATAAAAATCACTAATGAAACCTTTACAACAGACCCCAGGGGTTATGATGAAGCAGGTTTTAAAAAGAGGACGCCATTCATGTATAGTGGAGAGCTACAAACGATTCGTTTCGAATTTACAGGCGTTTTAGAAGCCTTACTGGACAGGCTCCCAACAGTCCGCATCGAAAAAGAAACAGAGAAAGGTGTAATAGCAAGAGCAGAAGCCTTTGGTAAAGGCCTTGAAATGTGGCTGAGAAGTCAAGGAGATAGGGTAAGGATATTAGAAAAAGAGGAGTAGATGTGGAACTTATGCAAGATAATGAAAAAGAATTATTGACATCAGAACTTGTCGAAGACGATAAAGTATTACTTGAGTTCAGTATTGAAAATGATGGATACCAATTTGCAACTTCAATCACAGATGCTTTAGAACAAGCAAATTCTGAATTGGTGGAACTAAATGAAACAAGAGAGTCTATCAAAAGGCTTAAACCAGAATGTGATAAGTGGGACTATACTTTGGCAGCAAGTTCAGGTGCTTTGTGTGGTTTAATGGATATGTTTTTAGTGGGAAAACCTGGAAAAAGTAAACTTGGAAATTATACGGATAAATGGTTTGAAGATAGGACTAAAGATTTTGCGAAGCTATGTGGTTGGAGTAATAGTAAAAATCCGACTGTATCATCTGCGATTGCATTTCTTGAAAAGAAATTTAAAATTCCTTATGATCAGCGTGGTGCAGGAGATGCAGGAAGTATAGTTTTTGGTTTGACTCCTGGAAACCACCATTTCAAGTCATTAGGCCATAATCCTACATTATTGGGACTATTTTTTTCTATTTTGGATCAGTTTTCAAATACTTCACATTTTGTTTCTGGTGGTGAATTAATTTCTCTTCAACAAGCCAGTGAAGGATTTAAATTGGAAAGGAATGATCCTATTAGCAAATTATTTTTTGGATTTGTCAATTGGTTTGGACACTTGATATCAGATGTTTCAGGGGCATCAGGAAGTAAAGGGAGGGGAGCAGGGATTCCTTCGCCTTTTTGGAGTTGGACAAATGACCTGATTGTCATTAAGAGGAAACTTAATTTAGAGCCTACTGACTTTGATAAAAAGTTAAATGAATTGGCAGTAAAAATCTATGAAACGAAAAAAACTAAAGAGGGATATAAAGAGGCATATGATGTTAGATTCCAAACAACTCAAGCGATACCCGTTTTGGTCAATGAACTAATCGTGAGATTTATATACGCTACAAGAAGAGCAGTAAAGTATTTTTCTGAAACTTCAAAAACAGAGTATTCTTTTGAAACAATGTGGAAAAAATGTGAACCGTTTTCAAACGTTACTGTTAAACGAATGTTGACTGTTGCTCATGGCACATTTTGCTTGTTAGATGTTGGTGATGCAGCTGTAAGGGGTATTGCAGGGAAAAGCTCCGTTGCAGGGGAAAGACTCGTTGAATTTGTTATGCGTCTTAATGTTGTTGGGGTAGGCCGATTTGCTGTTTCTCTATACGGTGAGGCAGGAAGAGTAATTAATTATAAATATGTGAAAGAGAATGCTGAATTTGCTTCAAGGCAAAGGACAATCGTTAATCAATATATTGATGGGTTAAATATTTTGGCTAAACAGTACAATGATGCAGATTTAGTAACATTTGTTTATGATTTTAAGAATAGTAATGCTTACGTAACAGCATTTGAAAAATCAGTAGCATTAGCGAAATTGCGTAACGTACCAAGTAATAAAATATTAAATAATAAAAAAGATATAGATAACTATTTTGGAGGGAAGTAATATGGATAAAAAATTATCAAAACTTGAATTAGTAAAGATGGAAATAGAAGCTGCAGAATTTAAAACAAATCAGAATATTAAAGAACTTGGTATGCAAGACCAATCATTATACACGGCTTTAACAACAATTCAGAATTTGTTTAATAACATTCGAAATGTACCAGAAGAAAGTAAACTAAAATATGAGAAGTTGAAGGAGACTCAAGTACGATGGAAACAGCAAGCAGATAAAATAGAGGCAGAATTCAAGAACATGGAGATGAAAGCAGTCAGTATGACTGCAGTTGGTGTCGGTGCAGGAGTTACTGTTGCTGCAATGGGGCCTACTGCTGCAATGGGGGTTGCGACTACCTTCGGAGTTGCTTCTACGGGTACAGCAATATCTTCATTAAGTGGTGCAGCTGCTACGAATGCTGCACTAGCGTGGTTAGGCGGCGGAACTCTAGCTGCAGGTGGTGGCGGCATGGCTGCTGGTGAAAGCCTATTATTATTAGCTGGACCTATAGGATGGGGAATCGTAGGTCTATCAGCTCTAACAACTTTAGGTATATTTTTCAAAGGGAGAGAAGATAAAAAACGATTGGAAAATATCTATGCTTTAATTGGTGAGCGAGATGTTAAGTCTTATAAACTAGCTGTTGTAGAGTTGAGTGAAAGAATTGCTAGGATTCAAGATGAATCTAGCAAACTGATTAATGCTATATCAAAGATTGCTACTTTTGGAACAGACTATACTATGATGACGGAGGAGCAACAATATGAATTAGGGGCCTATGTCAATTTGATGGAAGCTTCTACTATGCTACTTGTTAATCCGATATTAGGTCTTCGGTCTAAATATACTCAACATGATTTTGAACAATTGTGCGAAGATGGATGTAAATCACTAATTTTCGTAGACTTGTACCTCGAAAAGGAAATTGATTATGAGGCTGTAAGAAAGTATTATAAGGAACATGAGCAACTAGTTATGGCTTTAGCGAATATGTTGTATAAAATCCCACTGGATGATAAGGATAGGAAATTACTTATTAAATCACTAAAGAAAAATAACGATTTCCTTTCATCTGTAAATATGTCGAAACATGATCTCAGGACTTTTGATCTTGTTTTAATTGATAAAGCATTGGAATATCAGTATAAAGTAAGTTGAAACTAGCCATTGCTTAAGGAAGTATTTACCCTTTGTGATATATCGATACTATAAAAACTCAAAAAATAACGGTGAGCAAATGCTCTCCGTTATTTTTATATCTTTCATTTTCTGCTGAGGGATTTGATTTTTTAACCTTCTTAAATCTCAGGGAATAGTTTGGCTAGGATTTTTGGTGTAAGTGCTTGTCCTGGACCCTCGTGACAATAAGTGTGAAGGTAAATAGCAGGGTTGAAATTGAGTTCAATACAAGCACAGTTTGGCTCTTCTTTGCTTGCAGGAAGACTCTTATCAGGAATAATCAAATCAACTCCACACACCCAAGCACCAACAGCTCTAGCCATTTGCGAAGCTAATGTTTTATAATCGTCTGGCATAATGTCTGTCACATCAATGGAATCTCCACCTGTTGAAATGTTAGAGTTACGTCGCAAATCAACTCGGACTCTGTCAGCTGGAATATCATCAGGCGTGTAACCTTGTTGTTGGAGCATGAGCTTTTCAACATCGCCAAGGTCAATGATTTCAAGTGGAGAACGGTGGTCACGTCCACGTAGTGGGTCTTGATTTTTCATCTCTACTAATTGAGCGATGGTGTGCTTGCCGTCTCCGACGACGTTAGCAGGAACACGCAGTAGCACAGCTTCACATTTGCCATCTAGGACGAAAAAGCGGTATTCCGTACCTGAAATGAATTCTTCAATAAGAACAGTATCATCTTCAGCAAAGGCGATATCCAAGGCTTTTTGATAAGCTGTTAGGTCGGCAGATTCCTTGAAAATAGAAATACCAAGTCCAAAGTTAGTTGATTTTGGTTTGACGACGATAGCTTTGTCTTTGATTTGTGAGAAATAGCGGAGCGCAGCAGCTTTATCAGCGAATTCTTCACCTTTTGGAACTGGGAAACCAGCTTTTGACAATAGTTTTTTAGTGACAACTTTATTTTCCATGATAAGTGGTGTGATGTAGCTGTCTTTGCCGGTCATGTTGGCATTTTTAACGTATTCGACGTGGTCACCGTGCCAAAGTTTGATGAATTGGTCGTTTTCGTCGAGAACCTCTAAGTGAACACCTTTTTGGATGGCATCAAACATCAATAATTGTGTTGATAATTCTATGTTTTCATAGCCTTTGAGTGCGTAAGGGGCTTGCCAAGCATAATCGTGAAAGGCTTGACCTTGTTTTTGCCCAAAAGATTCTAATGATAGGGTGTCAATCTCTTCTAGCAAGCGTCCAGCGATAGTTTGTTCAGGATGCTCAATCTGATTTTTGATAGCGTCGATAAGCCCTTGATAATAGTCAGATAATTCAAAGTAATCGACAATTCCTTGCATAGCTAAAAGGATGATTTCGATGGGAGCATCTTCAGGCAATTTGTCTAGAGGGTGGCTAAGTGCAATTTTGTCATTTAGCTTGCTAGCCTCTGTGATGTCTTGGTCAATAGCAGAGCTACTATCTAGCCAAAGAAGCGCAAGAACAAAAAGGTGCACAGTATCAAGTGTCTCTTGAGTAATTCCACGGTTATCAAAAGGATTGAGGTCAAAAGTGCGCAGTTCAAGGTAAGTGACACCATTTGTCAGATAGTCACGAACATGCTTGCTGCCACGCAGGCGAACCGCAGAGTAAAATTCTTTTTCAGCAATCAACTTGCCAGAAGCTATGTGAGCCTCAATATCGGAAATGTATTTTTCCAAGCTTTCGTAAGAAACCTGAATGTCTTTATGATTAACATAACCTAAGTGACTGTTTCGGATGGAGCGAACGGGCTTGGCTAAAGTTTTACTAAAAAAGCCTTCTTCAGCTATTGGCGAAGCCCCATACAGATAAGTTAAAAGCCAACGAAAACGTAGGAAATTCTGAGCTAATTTAAGGTGAATATCATTCTTAAAATCAATAATAGACTGATAGCCGCTTTCTTTAAAAAGGCTTGCGACCAAATCTTTTCCAAGCTCCATGTTGAAGTGAATACCAGACATTGATTGCAGTGTTTTTCCATAAACGTCAGCCAAGTGTTTTCTGTAGTAGCACTCGTAGTCATCCTCTAGCTTGGCAATGTGAATGTCTGTTTCACATAGTTTTGGTGGTATTGATAAAGGCCAGAGGTATTCAGACTTATCGATGGAACGGCCAGCAACATCAGTCAGTGCTCCCAAAAAGCGGAGCGCTTCTTTTGTGGAATGAGCGATAGGCGTGATAAGTTCTAGCTGTGCTTCACTGTAGTCCGTCTGAATGTAAGGGTGAAAGGAGCGACTGCCTAGGCAAGCAGGGTGGTCAGTTTGTGCGATACGGTGGTCTTTTCCAATTCGAAGACTTTCTCTTTCTAACCCAAAAGTTGCTTGAAGAATAGGCAAAGTCGCTGGTGATTTTTCTAGTAAACCATTAAGTGACATGGTAATTCCTCGCTACTCTAATTACTATGATTATGATGTAAACGGTATACATTTTAATGTAAATTTATTCTATGGAAAAGCGTCTGAAAATGCAAAGATTTGCTATGAAAAAAGTTTTGCTTTACCAAGAGTTGTTTGAATATTTTAACTATGAGAGAAAATATGTGAAAAAAAGCCGTTTTTTCAAAAAAAGTTCGGAAAAAATAAAATCTCAAGGTCAAATATTGAAAAAAACACAGAAAAGTCATATAATAAATTGTAAGACAAACTCGCAGGTGAGATTCCTGCCAAGTTGTAGAGAAAGGACGAAGATACGAATTTTAGCTTGGAGATGGAGACGACAGGCTGGATAAGTTAGTATCGTTTTTATTTGCTCGCTAGGTGATTTCGTATCAGTATCGAACAGAATATGACATCAGTAGTAGTTGTTGGTACCCAATGGGGTGATGAAGGTAAAGGTAAAATCACTGACTTCTTGTCACAAGATGCTGAAGTGATTGCACGTTATCAAGGTGGAGATAATGCAGGACACACTATCGTTATCGACGGTAAAAAATTCAAATTGCATTTGATTCCATCAGGTATTTTCTTCCCAGAGAAAATCTCAGTTATCGGAAATGGTGTAGTTGTTAATCCAAAATCATTGGTAACTGAATTGAAATACTTGCACGATGAAGGTATTAAGACAGATAGTCTTCGTATTTCAGACCGTGCACACGTTATTTTGCCATATCACATCAAGCTTGACCGTTTGCAAGAATCTTCTAAAGGTGATAACAAAATTGGGACAACAAACAAAGGTATCGGCCCTGCTTACATGGATAAAGCAGCGCGTGTCGGTATTCGAATTGCTGACCTTTTGGACAAAGATATCTTTGCAGAACGTTTGCGCGTGAACTTGGAAGAAAAGAATCGTCTTTTCGAAAAAATGTACGAATGCGAACCAATCAAATTTGAAGATATCTTTGAAGAATATTATGAATATGGTCAACAAATCAAAGATTACGTTACAGATACATCAGTTATCTTGAATGATGCTCTTGACGCTGGTAAACGTGTTCTTTTCGAAGGTGCACAAGGTGTTATGCTTGATATCGACCAAGGAACTTACCCATTTGTTACTTCTTCAAACCCAGTTGCTGGTGGGGTAACAATCGGTTCAGGTGTTGGTCCAAGCAAGATCAATAAAGTTGTCGGTGTATGTAAAGCTTACACAAGCCGTGTTGGTGACGGTCCGTTCCCAACAGAACTTCTAGATGAAGTTGGAGATCGTATCCGTGAAATCGGTCACGAATATGGTACAACAACTGGACGTCCACGTCGTGTTGGTTGGTTTGACTCAGTTGTTATGCGTCACAGCCGCCGCGTATCAGGTATCACAAACTTGTCACTTAACTCAATCGACGTTCTTTCAGGACTTGATACTGTTAAAATCTGTGTGGCATACGACCTTGACGGTCAACGTATCGACCACTACCCAGCAAGTCTTGAACAATTGAAACGTTGTAAACCAATCTACGAAGAATTGCCAGGTTGGTCAGAAGACATCACAGGTTGCCGTAGCCTAGATGAACTTCCCGAAAATGCTCGTGACTACGTTCGCCGTGTTGGTGAACTCGTTGGTGTTCGCATTTCAACATTCTCAGTTGGACCAGATCGCGATCAAACTAACATCCTTGAATCAGTTTGGGCAAATATTTAATTAAGTTGAAAAAAATCTTTATAAAAGCAAACCCTGCCAGAAGCTTTCTGGCGGGGTTTTGTGCTAAAATGAAGGTGAGAAATACCCTTGTTTTTTAAATGGCATTTGCTTGAAAAAGAGTTGTAAATAACGTGAAAATTTTCACAGAAATTTAACAAATGTCATATTGAGATTACAATCGTCATTTTGTCTTAATCTGTTTTTGTTAACCTATTAATGTTGCCTGATTTAAAAAGGAGGAAAAATGGTTAAACGAATTTTATCAATTGCACTGGCTTATGTTGGTATTATTGTTGGTGCTGGACTTTCTTCGGGACAGGATTTGATGCAATATTTTGTCGGATTTGGTATCTGGGGAATGATTGGCGTTATTGTTTTAGGTATTTTGAATGCTATCTTTGGACGTATTATCGTGACATTAGGAAGTTACTATCGTTCGAATGACCACTCAGAGGTGCTTTCAAAGATTGCCCATCCTTTTACCAATCGTGTATTAGACATTGCTTTGATTATTTCTTGTTATGTCATTGGATTTGTCATGATTGCTGGAGCGGGTTCTAACCTTAATCAACAATTTGGATTGCCCACTTGGTTAGGAGCTTTAATCTGTGTTCTCCTTGTGATTTTTGTAAGTTTCCTTGATTTTGAGAAAATTACTCAGATTATTGGGATTTTCACGCCGATTGTTATTATCATGGTATTGATCATTGCTGGTCATAGTCTGATTGGACATTCTTTTGACTTTGAACAGTTAAATACAGTAGCTAAGACTCTACCGACAAATATGCCAAATATTTGGGTGTCTGTTCTTAATTACTTCGCCATTTGTGTGATGACTGGGGTATCAATGGCTTTTGTCCTTGGTGGTTCAATTATTCGTATTGGCGTTGCTGAAAAAGGGGGAACACTTGGTGGTGCAATTGTCGGTCTGATTATTGCGATTACCTCACTTGTCTTGTTTGTCAATGTTAGAAAGATTGCTTCTGCAGATATTCCAATGTTAGTACTTGCCAATGAAATCCATCCTTGGTTTGCTTTTGCCTATTCCCTTGTCGTATTTGGGCTTATTTTCAACACAGCCTTTAGTCTTTACTATGCTTTAGCAAAACGCTTTTCTGAAAATAAAGGTGAAAGTCAGTTTAAACGTGACATGATTTTTTTTGTCGTGAGTGGTTATGCCTTGTCCTTCCTTGGTTTTAAACAACTGGTTTCTGTCATGTATCCAATCCTTGGTTACATTGGCTTGATTATGTTGGTTGTTTTGCTTCAAGCTTGGATTCGTGAAAAAGGTAATGTGCAGGACGAAAAACATCTTCGTCGCCGCATGATTTCCTTGATTTCTAAAAAATATGACGATGATAAGAAATTTACCAAGAAAGATAAAGTAGAATATCAACAACTAGGTGAAGAATCTGTCGTTGAAACAAAAGAAATTAAAAAAGATATTCATGACCACGTTGAGCAAGTGTTCGATTCGGAAAATGATGATTAATCAAGAATAAGAAAGCTAGAAATATTATTTTTCTAGCTTTTTTAAATGACTGGGGTAATATTCATAAAAGTAGTTAAGAAAGCGCTAAAAATATGCTATACTGAAACTAAAAGGTGAAAAGGAAGTAAGCAATGGCAAGGTTTGTGAGTAGTTTTTCGGGTGTTCTGATTATTCTTATCATGGTATTAGTCGGTTATGTGCTAACCAAAAAAGGTTGGTTCGATGAAAAAGCGCCGAATCTCATTGCCAAGTTGGTAACACAAGTAGCATTACCATGCTATATGATTTCAACCATTGTTGGGCGTTTTACGGCAAAAGAGTTGCTTGAAATGCTGCCACAATTGTGTTTTCCAGCGCTTTCAATGGTGATTTTATTAGCTATTGCTGTAGCGGTAGCTCATTTATTCTTGATTGATAAAAAGCATCAGGGCTTATTTGTTTCTATGTTTTTTAATTCTAATACGATTTTTGTGGGACTTCCTATCAATCAAGCACTTTTTGGGGATAAAAGTATTCCTTATGTCTTGGTTTATTACATGTGTAACACGACGTTTTTCTGGACTATAGGGACTTATTTGATTCAAAGAGATGGTCGCAAAGAAGTCACGCTTGATTTGCGAGGAACCTTGAAGAAAATCTTCTCGCCACCACTTATGGGATTCATCATTGGGGTGATTTTGGTTCTTTTAAATATCAAACTCCCAGCTTTCTTATTGAGTGATTTCCAATATTTGGGCAATTTGACCATCCCTTTGTCGATGATTTTCATTGGGATTTCGGTGGCAAATGTAGGGCTGTCACGTTTGCGATTTACCAAAGACAATGTCTTGGTCTTAGTCGGACGTTTCGTGATTGCTCCGCTTTTGATGTTAATCATTGTCAAACACACCCAAATGCCACAATTGATGAAAGAAGTCTTTATTATTCAATCAGCCATGCCAGTCATGACCAATGCACCTGTTGTGGCTAAACTTTACGGAGCAGATAGTGACTATGCAGCTATCATGGTAACCGAATCAACCATTTTGACTATGGTTGTCATTCCAATTCTAATGCTCTTATTGAACGTTTTATAAATATCATTAGCATTCCAAAAATCTAATAATTGGGATGCTTTTTTAAAACAAAAAGCCTAGCTGGAGTAGCTAGACTTTAAGGAGATTATGAAAAAGATACATTCATCTAAATTGGGAGTTCTAGATGAACGTCAAACTAGCAAAGCTAGTTGTGAAAGTTTTAGGAATGATTATAGTATAAGAGGAGTGGCTTAAAGTAAGCTTAAGGAGAAATTTTTTCTTCTTTTTGAAACATCTTTAAGAGCCAAATGGAGGCTCAAGATGTGGTATAATAAAGCCATGGAAAACAAGAAGAAATTATTATTAATTGACGGGTCATCCGTTGCTTATCGTGCCTTTTTTGCACTTTACAATCAGATTGATCGCTTTAAAAACCGTGCTGGTCTGCACACCAATGCCATCTATGGTTTTCACCTCATGCTCAATCATTTATTAGAAAGAATTCAGCCAACACACGTCTTGGTAGCTTTTGATGCGGGAAAAACGACTTTCCGTACAGAAATGTACAAAGATTACAAAGCTGGTCGTGCTAAAACACCAGATGAATTCCGTGAACAATTGCCATACATTCGTGAAATGTTAACAGCGCTTGGTATCAATTGGTATGAATTGGAAAACTATGAAGCTGATGACATCATCGGAACATTGGATAAATTGGCTGAAAATGGAGATGAGTACGACGTAACCATTGTCAGTGGGGATAAAGACCTTATCCAATTAGCGGATAACAACACAACTGTTGAAATTTCTAAAAAAGGTGTGGCTGAGTTTGAAGAATTCACCCCAACTTACCTTATGGAAAAAATGGGGATTACGGCAAAACAATTCATCGACCTTAAAGCCCTTATGGGTGATAAATCCGATAATATTCCTGGTGTTACCAAAGTTGGTGAAAAAACAGGTCTAAAACTTCTCTTAGAATACGGCAGCCTTGAAGGTGTTTACGAAAACATCGACGGCATGAAGAAATCTAAGATGAAAGAAAACTTGATTAATGATAAAGAGCAAGCTTTCTTATCTAAGACCTTGGCGACAATTAACATCACAGCGCCGATTGCGATTGGTTTAGATGATATTAATTACAGCGGACCAGACTTAAAAAAACTTGTGCCATTTTATGATGAAATGGGCTTCAAACAGTTTAAAGACAATCTTGGTGCTACTAAGAAACAAGAAAAATTCGATGTTTCCTACACTGAAGTGGATAGCTTGAGTGCAGACATGTTCACAGATGATCAATTTTTCTATTTTGAAATCTTAGGTGATAATTATCATATTGAAAATATCATTGGTTTTGCTTGGGGAAATGACAAGGCGATTTATGCATCAACAAATCTTGAGTTGCTTAAGGACGATTTGTTCAAAGCAGCGCTAGCTAAACCAATCAAGACTTATGATTTCAAACGTAGCAAAGTGCTTCTTAGCCATTTAGGAATTGATTTGCCTGCGCCAGCATTTGACAGCCGCTTGGCAAAATACCTCTTGTCAACCGTGGATGACAATGAATTATCAACGATTGCTCGTCTTTACACAGAGTATGTTCTTGATAGCGATGAAGCTGTTTATGGTAAAGGGGCTAAACGCGCTGTGCCAGATAAGGCTGTGCTTCTTAGCCACTTGGCTCGTAAGATTGTTGTTTTGAACCACTCTGAAAAAGCCATGCTAGACAAGCTGACAGAGCATCAACAAGCAAGCCTTCTCTTTGATATGGAACAACCTCTTGCAAACGTTCTTGCTAAGATGGAAATCACTGGTATTTCGGTTAAGAAAGAAACGCTGCAAGACATGGAAAAAGCCAACCAAGCTGTTATTGATGAGTTGACACAAGAAATCTATGATTTAGCTGGTATGGAATTTAACATTAATTCACCAAAACAATTGGGAGAATTGCTTTTTGACAAGATGCAATTGCCAACAAGCTACACTAAGAAGACTAAGACAGGCTATTCCACAGCGGTAGATGTCTTGGAACGCTTGGCACCAATCTCACCAATCGTATCTAAGATTTTGGAATACCGCCAAATCGCCAAACTTCAATCAACTTACATCGTTGGTTTGCAAGATTTTATCTTGAAAGATGGCAAAATTCATACGCGTTATTTGCAAGATTTGACACAAACAGGTCGCTTGTCTAGTGTTGACCCTAACTTGCAAAACATTCCAGTGCGTTTGGAACAAGGTCGCTTGATTCGTAAGGCATTTGTCCCAGAAACAGCAGACGAAGTCCTTCTAAGTTCTGACTACTCACAAATCGAGTTACGCGTGCTTGCTCACATTTCAAATGATGAACATTTGATTGCAGCTTTCCGTGAGGGAGCAGATATCCACACGTCAACAGCCATGCGTGTCTTCGGCATTGAAAAACCAGAAGACGTCACACCAAATGACCGTCGTAACGCAAAAGCAGTAAACTTCGGTATTGTTTACGGTATTTCAGACTATGGTCTTGCTAATAACTTGGGTATTCCACGTAAAGTTGCTAAACAATACATCGAGACTTACTTCGAACGCTATCCAGGTATTAAAGACTACATGGAGCGCGTGGTGCGTGATTCTAAAGCTAAAGGTTATGTTGAAACGCTCTTCCACCGTCGTCGTGAATTGCCAGATATCAATGCTCGTAATTTCAACGTGCGTCAATTTGCTGAGCGTACAGCCATTAATTCGCCAATTCAAGGTAGCGCAGCCGATATTCTCAAAATTGCTATGATTAACCTTGATAAAGCTTTAGTTGAAGGTAAATTCAAGACAAAAATGCTTCTACAAGTACACGATGAAATCATCCTTGAAGTGCCAAAAGACGAGCTAGAAGTTATCGAAAAATTAGTTAAAGAAACCATGGAATCAGCCATCGAACTTTCAGTCCCACTAGTGGTAGATGAAAGTGCAGGCCAAACATGGTACGAAGCAAAATAGAAAAAATGAAAAGAAAGTGACTGATACAGTCATTTCCTTTTTGCTAGGCAGAAAATCAATGATTTGCTATACTTAAGAAAGATGCAATAAAAGGAGGCAGCTAAATGACATCGTTTCAAAATCCTAGCCAAGATGTGATTGCATCTTATCTTAAAAATGCTAAAACCATTGCTGTTGTGGGACTTTCCGAGCGTGAAAATAGTCCAGCTTACGGTGTTTCTAAGGTGATGCAAGAAGTAGGTTATACGATTATCCCAGTTAACCCACGTTTAGCGGGTGAGAAGGTACTTGGTGAAACAGCCTATGCTAGACTCCAAGACATTCCCGTTCACGTTGATATCGTTGATGTTTTCAGACGAAGTGAGTTTCTCCCAGAAGTTGCCAAAGATTTTATCGAAACGGATGCTGATATTTTTTGGGCTCAGCTAGGTCTAGAAAGCCAAGAAGCTGCAGAGATTCTACAAGCTACTGGACGTGATAAAATCGTTATGAACAAGTGTATTAAGATTGAATACCAAGGCTTGAAAAAGTTTTTTGAAAATAACAGTGAAAATGAGGAGGTTCTTTCGAAATGAATTTTCTCATTCTTTATTGGCTAAAAATGCTAGATTAGTAGTCTTTTTGGGAAAAATAGTTAACTTTTACCTCGAAAACTTGAAATCGTCAGATTTTTATAAAAAAATGAATGAGCATGTCAGGATCACTGACAGATAAACTATGTTATAATGACCTTAATAAATAGAACAGGAGAGCCATAATGGACATTCATACCCATCACCGTCCTTTGGATGCCTATGAAAATGTCATTGAGCATCTCAAAAGAAAGCACATTCGTATCACGGAGACTCGTAAAGCCATTATCGCTTATATCATAAATAGCTATGAGCACCCAAGTGCTGAGAAAATTTATAAAGACCTTTTGCCAGAACATCCAAATATGAGTTTGGCGACGGTTTACAATAACATGAAAGTCTTGGTTAAAGAAGGTTTTGTTGCTGAATTAAAAGTGACTAACGACCCAATAACCTACTATGACTTCATGGGTCACCAGCACATTAATATCGTTTGTAAATATTGTGGCGATATTGCAGACTTTATGGATGTTGATGCTATTGATATTGGAAAAGAAGCTTATGAACAAACTGGCTACATGATTACTAAGGTTCAATTGACAGCCTACGGTATTTGTCCAAAATGCCAAGAAAAGCTCAAAGCAGCCGGCGAACCTTTCATGGCTTACCGAGAAGATAATAAATAAAGAGTTTGGGAAAATTTCCAGGCTCTCTTTTTAATCATAAAAAATCCCCAGTATTACTGGAGATTTTTTGCTTGTTAATGATTTATTATTCTGCTTTATCTAGCAAATCTTCATAGAAGAAAAGTGTAGCAGTTGTAGTGTATGGAAGTGTATAGAAATGAAGCAAGCCAAATGTTAGGCCGGTCAAGATATACCAACCGATGAAGCTAAATTGTAAGCAGAAGTAGCGCCATTTGTTGCCAGTCATTAATTCTGTACTCTTGTTGATAACACTACGTGGACCTTCATAAGTGCCATTTTGAATAGCGTCATAAAGGACGTATGTTGTCATGCTATATGAGTATTGTTTGATGATTGAAAGAGCAAAACCTGCAACCATAAGAACAAATCCAATGATAGTGACAAAGATGCCACCATTAGAATTATTTGAAGTAGTTGCTGTAACTCCTGCAACAAAGATGATAGAACCCACAATACCGATTAAAGACCATAGGAATAGGAACACCCATTTGACAATAGCAGTCACTACATATTTTCCAAATATTTCATTTGAGAAAACACGCATGTTGTCTCCCACTTCAACATGGTCGCGTTTGTGGCGAATAACATCAAGCACGGCGTAACTTGCTGAAGCAAGGAATAATGCAGACAGAATTGAAACAATACCTGGAACAGATGCAGTAGCATTAACTGTAGTACCATTAATATGATATGTTTCTGTATAGCTAATTGAAATTGTTAAAATAGCTAAAATGATAGAAACAAGAAACAATTGGTACTTACCAGAGAGAGTTTTCAAAAATTCTCTAGCTTTTTGACGAGTTTCTGAAGCTTTCATAATATGAACCTCCTTAAAAAATTCCGTAAAATGTATTACTTCCAGGCTTTCATTATATCACATTGTATTAGAGAAGTCACACGATAAGAGGTAAACATGACAAAAAATGTGATTTTTGGTAAAATCGTAAAGGTTGCGCTATTTAAGCAATGTATTGTAAAAATCTGGAAGTTTTTTCAGATTTTCTCAGTCTGATTACTGTTTAATCATGACGATAATAAAAAATGCCCACAACTGTTTTTTGTGATAGCAAGGAGAAAAAAGATGACAGATTATCCGATTAAATATCGTTTAATTAAAAAAGAAAAACACACAGGTGCTCGTCTGGGTGAAATTATCACACCACACGGCACATTTCCAACACCAATGTTCATGCCTGTTGGAACACAAGCCACAGTTAAGACACAATCACCAGAAGAACTCAAAGAAATGGGTTCAGGTATCATTTTGTCAAACACTTACCACTTATGGTTGCGACCTGGTGATGAATTAATCGCTCGTGCTGGTGGTCTTCACAAATTCATGAATTGGGACCAAGCTATTTTGACAGATAGCGGTGGTTTCCAAGTGTATTCACTGGCTGAGACACGTAATATTACCGAAGAAGGGGTTACCTTTAAAAACCACCTCAATGGTCAAAAAATGTTCTTGTCACCAGAAAAAGCTATCTCAATCCAAAATAACTTGGGTTCAGATATCATGATGAGTTTTGACGAATGCCCACAATTCTATCAACCATACGATTACGTTAAAAAATCAATTGAACGTACAAGCCGCTGGGCTGAGCGTGGTTTGAAAGCTCACCGTCGTCCGCACGACCAAGGACTTTTTGGTATCGTTCAAGGTGCTGGTTTCAAAGACCTTCGTCGTCAATCAGCTAATGATTTGGTAAGTATGGATTTCCCAGGTTACTCAATTGGTGGACTTGCTGTTGGTGAATCACACAAAGAAATGAATGCCGTGCTTGATTTCACAGTGCCAATGTTGCCAGAAAATAAACCACGTTACCTTATGGGCGTTGGAGCACCAGACAGCTTGATTGATGGTGTTATCCGCGGTGTCGACATGTTTGACTGTGTGCTTCCAACACGTATCGCTCGTAACGGAACATGTATGACAAGTGAAGGGCGTTTGGTTGTTAAAAATGCTGCTTACGCAGAAGACTTTACACCACTTGATCATGATTGTGATTGCTACACATGTCGCAACTACACACGTGCTTATATCCGTCATCTTCTTAAAGCTGATGAAACCTTTGGTCTTCGTTTGACAAGTTACCATAACCTTTACTTCCTTGTAAACTTGATGAAAAAAGTTCGTCAAGCTATCATGGATGATAATCTTTTGGAATTCCGTGAAGATTTCTTTGAACGTTATGGCTACAACCGTAGCGCCCGTAATTTCTAATAACTACAGAGTCTAGAACGGTTTTGTTCTAGGCTTTTTTAGTTTTAGTGATGTTAGTTTTTAAAAAGTGTTAACCTAATCGAAAAAATAAGTTGACTAAAAATAAATGAAGTAGTAAACTTTGTTAAAAGGTTGGTGATGATTATGATTTATGGAGTTGGACTTGATAGTGAGGGAAGATGCCTGCATTATCATACAAAGTGTGATGTCGTTGCCCTAAAATGTAATAAATATAAGGAATATTTTGCTTGCTATCAGTGTCACAATCAGTTGCAAAATCACCCTTTTGAACCAGTGTCAAAAGAAGATGTAGCGCCCGTCATTTGTGGGAGCTGTCGTCATTTTTTAACTTTTGCTGAGTATAAAAAGGGAGCTTGTCCGTATTGTCACCATGCCTTTAATCCGAAGTGCCAGGTGCACGAGACCATTTATTTTAAGGAGTTGTCTATGAAAAACGTGAGAGATTTGCTCTACATTGCGATGATGTCAACGATTTTAGTGATTTTGGGATTCATTCCTGCTATACCTTTGGGCTTTATTCCAGTTCCGATTGTGTTGCAAAATTTGGGAGTTATGCTGGCTGGAATTTTATTGGGTTGGAAAAAGGGAACCTTGTCGATTCTTTTATTTTATCTTTTAGGGATGTTCATTCCAGCATTTTCAGGTAGCACTTTTTTTACTGTTTTTGCTGGACCAACGCTTGGCTATATCATTGCTTGGTTGTTTGTGCCGATGGTAATTTCAGGAATTTTGGCCATTTTTAAAAAGACAAGCTTTGTGGTAAATCTTATTGCCATTTTACTTGGTGGCATGATTTTTGTGGATGTTGTTGGTGCGGTTTATCTGTCAGTTTACACACATACGCCGTTAGTAGCTTCGCTTTTATCAAATCTAGCTTTTATTCCAGGAGATACGATTAAATCAGTTGTTGCAGCAATGATTGCCTATAAATTCAAAGATAAATTAATTCCGTCTCAAGTAGCGTGTTAAGTGATTTACCTTTTTGAAAAAAGATTTCATTTTTTGTTATAATGTGAGTAAGTAATACTAGAGAAGGAGTCTACTATGAAACTCACAACACTTGGTTGCTGGGGCGCATACCCTTACAAAGACGGCGGAACAACTTCATATCTTGTTACAAGTGAAGATGGCTTTCAATTGCTTATGGATTGCGGAAGCCGCGCTGTCACAGAACTCGAAAAAGAAATTAGTCCACTTGACTTGGATGCGGTGATTATTTCACATTATCATCCTGACCATGTTGCTGATTTAGGCGTACTACGCCATTATTTCCAACTATATCCCAAACATCTCTGGGAGCCTAAAATTTTGCCAATCTACGGACATACCGAAGATGAGCAAGAATTTGCTAAACTGACTTTAGACGGTGTTTCTCAGGGGAAAGCTTATGATGTCAACGGCGTTGAGAAGGTTGGTCCATTCGACATTACCTTTATCAAAACTGTTCACCCTGTTCCTTGCTACGCTTTTCGTATTGTCGAACGTGCAACAGGGCAAACACTTGTTTTCACTGGTGATACAGGCTATTTTGAAGGTTTGGATAAATTTGCTGCAGGTGCTGACCTTTTCTTGGCAGATGTTTACCTTTATGCAGGAAATGAAAATCACCCAGCGCATTTGACAACCAAAGAAGCAGGGCAAATTGCCAAAGCTGCAGGTGTGAAATCACTTGTTTTGACACACACACCACCAGTTCCACCACAAGGTATCTCTGCTGAAAACCACCTTCAAGTGCTCAAAGAAGAAGCACAAGGTTTTGCTGCAGATGTTCCTGTTGATTTGGCAGAGCCTCACAAATCGTGGCAAATTGGGGAGCTCTAATGGCTGAATTTACACAGGAAGAAAAAGAGTTTTTCATGCGAGAAGCGCTTAAGGAAGCGCAAAAATCGCTAGAAAAAGAAGAAATTCCAATTGGCTGTGTTATTGTCAAAGATGGTGAGATTATTGGACGTGGGCATAATGCGCGTGAAGAGCGGCAAAAGGCTATTTTACACGCTGAAATCATGGCGATTGATGATGCCAATGAAAACGAAGGCAATTGGCGTTTGCTAGATAGCACCCTATTTGTGACCATTGAGCCTTGCGTGATGTGTAGCGGAGCTATTGGGCTTGCCCGCATTCCGCAAGTGATTTATGGGGCTGCCAATCAAAAATTCGGCGGTGCTGGAAGTCTTTACGACATTTTGACAGATGTTCGTCTTAATCATCGTGTGGAGGTTGAGACGGGTATTCTCGAGGCTGAATGTGCAGGTATCATGCAAGATTTTTTCCGTAAAAACCGTGAAAAGAAAAAAGCAGCTAAGCAAGCTGCCAAAGAACAGCTTTAGTTTGCATAATCTAGAAATTATGATATAATATTCTTCGGAGCAACATCTGCGCGTGAAGTGGGTCAGGGGAGGAATCCAGCAGCCCTAAGCGATTGTAGGTGTGTGCTCTTTTTGTATATAAAACTAAAACCCTTTGAAATCAATCGTTTCAGAGGGTTGCTTTTTATTTAAGAGACTAAAAGGGGCGAATAGGGGCAGGAATTAAAATATTTTAATCATGTTTAATCATTTAGATAAATCAAGTGTCATCTGTGTTGTGACGTGGCTATAACTGTAAAAATTGGTGGAATTTTCATCACAAGATGGTTGTTTCATGAAAGTTTTCAGCAACTTGGTAAACGCTTTATTTAATTGAGATAATTTAGTAAAAATCATTGAAAAATCATGCATAAAAGAGTAATATAGAAGAGAAATTTAATTTTTTGAGGAGTACTGTAATGACACATATTAAATTTGATTATTCAAAACTTTTGGGTCAATTCGTCGAACAAGAAGAAATCGACTTCATGCAACCACAAGTCAACGCTGCTGACGAATACTTGCGCAAAGGTACAGGTCCAGGTTCTGACTTTATTGGTTGGTTAGACCTTCCTGAAAACTACGACAAAGAAGAATTTGCGCGTATCCAAAAAGCTGCTTCTAAAATCCAATCAGACAGCGAAGTTCTTGTTGTTATCGGTATCGGTGGTTCTTACCTTGGAGCTCGTGCGGCTATCGACTTCTTGAGCAACCATTTCTATAACCTACAAGCATCTGCAGAACGTAAAGGTCCACAAATCCTTTACGCTGGTAACTCAATTTCTTCAACTTACCTTGCAGACCTTGTTGAATATGTTAAAGATAAAGATTTTTCCGTAAACGTTATCTCTAAATCTGGTACAACAACTGAACCAGCTATCGCTTTCCGTGTATTCAAAGAACTTTTGATTGAAAAATACGGTCAAGAAGAAGCCAACAAACGTATCTACGCTACAACTGATAAAGCTAAAGGTGCTGTTAAAGTTGAAGCTGTTGCTAACGATTGGGAAACATTTGTTGTTCCAGATAACGTTGGTGGACGTTTCTCAGTATTGACTGCCGTAGGTCTTCTTCCAATCGCTGCCGCTGGTATCGACATCGAAGCTCTTATGACTGGTGCTAACGCTGCACGTCAAGAATTGACTTCTGCTGAAATTTCAGAAAACATCGCTTATCAATACGCTGCTATTCGTAACATTCTTTACCGTAAAGGTTATATCACTGAAATCTTGGCTAACTACGAACCATCACTTCAATACTTCGGTGAATGGTGGAAACAATTAGCTGGTGAGTCAGAAGGTAAACACCAAAAAGGTATCTACCCAACATCTGCTAACTTCTCAACAGATCTTCACTCACTTGGACAATTCATCCAAGAAGGTTACCGTAACATTTTTGAAACAGTTGTTCGTGTTGATAAACCACGTAAAAACGTTGTTATCCCTGAATTGTCAGAAGATCTTGATGGTCTTGGATACCTTCAAGGTAAAGACGTTGATTTCGTAAACAAAAAAGCAACTGATGGTGTACTTCTTGCTCACACTGACGGTGGAGTACCTAACATGTTCTTGACACTTCCTCAACAAGATGAATTCACTCTTGGTTACACAATCTACTTCTTCGAATTAGCTATCGGTCTTTCAGGTTACCTTAACGCCGTTAATCCATTCAACCAACCAGGTGTAGAAGCATACAAGAAAAATATGTTTGCTCTTCTTGGTAAACCAGGATTTGAAGACTTGTCAGCTGAATTGAACGCACGTCTTTAATTCATCATTAACATAGATAAAAAAGCTTCCGTAAGGGAGCTTTTTTGCGTGAAAAAATCCTTAAAATTTCCTTAAAAAATTCTCTGAAACCGATTGACAAAATCATATATATACCCGAATTGCTAGTTAATTTCATTGGAAAATAACTAAGTCGTGCTATCCTAATCTTAAACCACTAAGCATTAGAAAGCGCACGACTTATATGACTTATAATAGCACACTTCCAAAAGTTTTTGTTTATTTACTGACAACCATTGAGACGCTTTATCAAACGAGGGTTCCCCTTGAGGTTCAAAACCGAAAGAACGTCCATCTCGCAACATCAGATTGCTTAGTTATCGCTTGTTACCTATGGGGCGTACTGCATTTTAGTGAAACGCTTAAAGCTAAGCACCAATTGGCTCAAAGTTTATTTCCTAATTTCCTAGAATATTCTCGCTTTGTCCGCCGTTGTAATGCCCTCTTACCGAGTATCCAAGTCATTCGCCAAGCACTCGTCTTTAAAGAGGTTGAAGGAATTAGTGTATCCATTATTGACAGCTTCCCCATTCCTTTGTGTCAGCCTATTCGTAATTTCAGAAGCAAAGTTCTTGGAGATTATGCAAATGTTGGCTACAATGCTACAAAGGGACAGTACTTCTATGGATGTAAATGTCATGCTTTAGTCAGTGAATCAGGCTATGTCATAGACTACACAATTACTCCTGCTTCAATGGCTGATAGTTCAATGACCGAGGAAGTGTTGAGTCAATTTGGGACACCAACAGTCCTTGGAGATATGGGATATCTAGGTCAGTCACTGCATGATAGGCTGGAATTAAAAGGAATTGATCTAATTACACCTGTCAGGAAGAACATGAAGCAAAAGAAAATCCTTTTCCCTAATTTTTCAAAACGTAGAAAAGTGATTGAGCGAGTTTTCTCTTTTTTGACAAATCTAGGAGCTGAGCGTTGTAAAAGTCGTTCGCCTCAAGGTTTTCAATTGAAATTAGAGATGATACTTTTAGCGTATTCTTTACTGTTAAAATCAGCTAAATCACTGGAACCAGAGACTTTAAGATATTCTATCGGGTATCAAGTCATGGCTAAATAATCAACTAGCAATTCGGGTTACTCAAAACCTTTTTTTATATTTAACTTTTCCAATAGTTAACGTTGCCACTAAGCCTAATCCCAATTCTGCTAATACTAAACTTAAATCGTCATCAGCACCTGTTTTGGGAAGCTCTCCTTTAGTTACAGTTGTTTCAAGTTGTAAGCTAGTTGCGCTTAATGAATTTGAAAGACTCGGACTACTTGATACCTTAGAAATTAAGGTCGAAACTTTTGCTTCATTTGAAGATAAATTTGGATTAGTCAACATACTTGAAGGTGTTGTTGAACCATCTGACTCAGCGGAAGCCAAAATAGCATAGCATGAATCTAGCAAATATGAATTGCTTTTATCACTCCACTCATACTAAAACTTGAATTCTTAGTATCTCTTTGCTGTTACCTTTTCCTTGACTTTAAAAGTTTACAATTGTAAACTATATATAGATAGAAATTTCAAAGCATTCATTTAGGAGTAAAATATGTCAAATAAAACTCATTCGTCTAATCACGATGAAATGATGTCTGAGCATCATCATAATCATGAAATAATGGATATGGAGCACGAAAACCATGAGATGCACAACATGCACAATATGGATAATATGCATGATATGGACAATATGGATATGATGAATCATGGAGGACACATGATGCATATGGGTGATATGAGTAAAAAGCTCAAAGTGGCTATCATTCTTATGATTCCGCTTCTACTCATTTCACCAATCGCGGGCTTTACTATCCTTAAATTCCCCGGAAGTGAAATTTTGCAACTTATCCTTGGTACAATTATCTTCTTTTACTCTGGGACTCCTTTTTTTAGCGGAGCAAAAGGTGAATTAAAAAGCCGTAAGCCAGCCATGATGATGCTTATTACAATGGGAATTACCGTTGCCTATGCTTATTCTGTTTATGCCACAATCATGAGTTTTAACGGACATATGGGCATGAACTTCTGGTTTGAACTGGCAACATTAATTGTCATTATGCTGATTGGTCATCTGATTGAGATGAAAGCAATCATGGGTGCTGGCGATGCGTTGAAAGATTTAGCAAGCCTTGTTCCCAAAAAAGCTCACTTAAAAAGTGGGAAGGATGTGGAGCTTTCAGAACTAAAAGTTGGCGATTTACTTTTAGTGAAAGAAAATGAGAAAATACCTGCGGATGGCCTTATATTAAGTGAAGCGCTCGTTGATGAGTCAATGATTACTGGTGAAAGCAGAGCAGTCAATAAAAAAACAAATGACCTTGTTTATGGTGGTTCCCTCAATCAAAACCAACCATTTGAGATGAAAGTCACAACTCTTGGAAAAGATTCATTTCTCAATCAAGTGGCCGAATTAGTCAAGAAAGCCCAAGCTCAAAAATCTAATTTGGAAAACATGGCAGATAGAGTGGCTGGTTACCTTTTCTATGCTGCACTTATTGTTGGTATCTTTTCATTAGTTTTTTGGACAATTAGTTCTAACTTTAGTTTTGCTCTACTTCTTGCGGTTTCTGTTTTTGTAATTGCATGTCCACATGCTTTAGGTCTTGCGGTTCCACTTGTTGTTTCTCGCCTAACCAGTATTTCTGCTAAAAATGGTTTATTAATTCAAAACAGAACTTCTCTAGAAAAAATAAATACAATTAAATATGCCTTAATGGATAAAACGGGAACATTAACTGACGGTAAGTTTATTGTTCGTAGTGTTATTGATTTTACTGATGAAACAGACATTCTCCAAATCATGGCAGCACTTGAAGGAAGTTCCACTCACCCGATTGCTCAATCAATCGTTTCAGCTGCTAAACCTCTTGAAAATCTAAAAGTTGAAGCGGTTGAAAATATTCCAGGAGTTGGGATTAAAGGACAAGTTAATCAAAACTTTTATCAAATTGTTAACTATAAATATCTTCGTGAAAATCAACTTTCTTATGATGAACAAAAGATTGCTCAATATTTAGATTTAGGTTTAACTGTATCTTTCCTAATCAATGAACAACAAGATGTTTTAGGATTTATTGCCTTAGGAGATTCTCCTAAAGCAGACGCGAAAGCCTTTATTAATGGTTTATTAGCTCAAGGAATTACCCCTGTTATGCTCACGGGTGATAATAAAGAAACTGCTCAAAAAATTGCTAGTGCACTAAATATTCCCGAATTTAGAGCGGAATTAAAACCTGAAGATAAAGCAGAAATTGTGAAAGAGTACCAAAAGAAAGCCGGCGTGCTTTTCATTGGTGATGGTGTCAATGATTCCCCAGCTCTTGCAACTGCTACGATTGGTTTTGCGATTGGAGCAGGAACTTCGGTTGCTATCAGTACCGCTGATGTCGTCCTAGTTAACTCCAATCCAAGTGACGTCCTGGATATGATTAATATCTCCAAACGCATGCTTAGAAAAATGAAACAAAACCTCTGGTTTGGAGCAGGCTATAACATCATTGCTATTCCTGTTGCAGCGGGTATTCTTTATCCATTTACAGGGATTTATATTGATCCTCTCATTGCAGCAGTCCTGATGTCAATCTCAACCGTGATTGTCTCAATCAACGCGATGGGATTGAGGTATGATAAAAAATAGAAGAGCACATGCTCTTCTATTTTTTTCATACTAATTATGAAAGTTTTATCATTTAAATAAACCTAAAGATTAACTATGATATCACACAAATACTAATGATTGTAATGATATTTTTTAAATATGGTTTATTTTTAAATGATTTTAGAATCTTTCGTTCATAATCATTTAATTGACTCCCTTTATGAACTAAAAAATAAATATTACCTCTAAGATAACAATGAGCATCAAAAACATCAAAGACTCCTTGAAGTAAATAATCTTTAGTATCTTGAAGCAGTTTTTTTATTTCTAATCTAACCTCATTAGAATCAAGATAAATATCTATATTTTCCATAAACACTTGATAGCTTTTTCCTCTTTTAATTTTTCTTGGCTTTTGTTTAGTAAGGCTTTCAAATCTAACGAGTCCATTTCTTTCATAGTGAACTTCATTCTTCTGTTCTTCGTTCCATCTCTTTCCAGGATCTTGCATCTTTTTAAGATTATTCACAATTTGCTTAGTTTCCCTTGCTTTTTCTTCTCTGCTTCTTTCTTTATTTGTTCTGGGTTTATTCTTATCTTTGATTAAAAATATATCGTCTAAATTTTCTGCCTCTTTATTTTGACTCATTAGTTCTCTTCCTTTTCTAATTACTATTACTTGAAAGGTTGATACCTTTTAGAAAAAAGTAAAGATGTAGCAAATTCCTATAATAATTCTAAGTAAAAATACTAAAAGGTTTCCCAAACTACTATAACTATGATATATAGACAATATTCCCATCACGAATAGAAATAATTTCCACCATTTCCCTCCCCTTTTACCAATACGACTATATGCCACCCACTCTAATACTGGATAAACTGACATTGCAACTATCCCCACTAGTGCTATTACAAAAGGAGAATACCCAGTAAAAGAATACAAATTATTTACCCGAATTGCTAGTTAATTTCATTGGAAAATAACTAAGTCGTGCTATCCTAATCTTAAACCACTAAGCATTAGAAAGCGCACGACTTATATGACTTATAATAGCACACTTCCAAAAGTTTTTGTTTATTTACTGACAACCATTGAGACGCTTTATCAAACGAGGGTTCCCCTTGAGGTTCAAAACCGAAAGAACGTCCATCTCGCAACATCAGATTGCTTAGTTATCGCTTGTTACCTATGGGGCGTACTGCATTTTAGTGAAACGCTTAAAGCTAAGCACCAATTGGCTCAAAGTTTATTTCCTAATTTCCTAGAATATTCTCGCTTTGTCCGCCGTTGTAATGCCCTCTTACCGAGTATCCAAGTCATTCGCCAAGCACTCGTCTTTAAAGAGGTTGAAGGAATTAGTGTATCCATTATTGACAGCTTCCCCATTCCTTTGTGTCAGCCTATTCGTAATTTCAGAAGCAAAGTTCTTGGAGATTATGCAAATGTTGGCTACAATGCTACAAAGGGACAGTACTTCTATGGATGTAAATGTCATGCTTTAGTCAGTGAATCAGGCTATGTCATAGACTACACAATTACTCCTGCTTCAATGGCTGATAGTTCAATGACCGAGGAAGTGTTGAGTCAATTTGGGACACCAACAGTCCTTGGAGATATGGGATATCTAGGTCAGTCACTGCATGATAGGCTGGAATTAAAAGGAATTGATCTAATTACACCTGTCAGGAAGAACATGAAGCAAAAGAAAATCCTTTTCCCTAATTTTTCAAAACGTAGAAAAGTGATTGAGCGAGTTTTCTCTTTTCCAGTTACTGCTTTGGCATCTGGAGGAGCAGATGTGGTTCAATATTTTGGCTTTGCTCTAAATTTATCACAGCAAATAGCTTATTTATTTGGTGAAGAAGAGTTATTTAGCGGAGATTATAATCAACTACCAGAGGAAGCACGAATTCGTATTGTTGCCTATCTAGGTATTATGTTTGGAGCAGGCGGTTCATCTGCCTTAATTGCTAATGTATCTAAAACGGCCGGAAAAAATCTTGGGAAGAAAGTAGCATAACAAGCCTTAACCAAGACTGCTTGGTATCCGCTTGTTAAGAAAATAGGTAGCACCATAGGATTTAAAATTACGAAACAAAGTATCGGGAAATCAATTACTAAAGTAGTTCCAGTAATTGGTGGAGTGATTTCTGGGGGTCTAACTTATATGACATTTAAACCAATGGGAAATAAATTAGCCGATACATTTGTAGATTTATTGGACGGAAAAATTTCAGAAGATTTTTCGGGAATGAATGAGTATAGAGGAGACTTTAGACAAAAGATGGCTAAAGACGTAGAAGATATTGATGGATAATTTACAGAATTAGCTGGTGAATAAAAGTTATTTTGTATTTTAATAATACCTAATCACTCAGTTTTTACTGAGTGATTTTTTAATAAAATTCCTTTCCAAATTTTCTGAATATTTGTTATAATAATATACAATTAACTAATTTTGAATTGGAAGGAGTAGGGTGTTTGGCTTGGAAAGTCTTGGTATCAGGATTCTCCTAGGTCTTTAAAACGCTCTTGGTATCTTAAATATGACTGCACAAAAAATGACGGCTCAAGAAATTATCGCATTTATCGGAAATGCTGAGAAAAAAACAAATGTTAAAGTGACATTTGAAGGTGAATTAGCAGCAGCTGTTCCAGAAAGTGTCATTAAGCTTGGTAATGTGCTTTTTGGTGATTGGAAAGACATTGAGCCACTTTTGGCAAACTTGACTGAAAATAAAGATTATGTTGTTGAACAAGATGGTCGTAATTCAGCTGTGCCATTGCTTGATAAACGCTGTATTAACGCTCGTATCGAACCGGGGGCTATCATTCGTGACCAAGTGACAATCGAAGACAATGCGGTTGTTATGATGGGAGCTGTGATTAATATTGGTGCTGAAATCGGTGCAGGAACAATGATTGACATGGGTGCTGTTCTTGGTGGTCGTGCCATTGTTGGTAAAAATAGCCATATCGGTGCAGGTGCTGTTCTTGCAGGTGTAATTGAACCAGCTTCAGCTGATCCTGTGCGTATCGGAGACAACGTCCTTGTCGGTGCTAATGCGGTCGTTATCGAAGGGGTTCAAGTCGGTAATGGTTCTGTTGTTGCTGCGGGAGCTATTGTTACCAAAGATGTACCTGAAAATGTTGTTGTAGCAGGTGTTCCAGCGCGTGTCATCAAAGAAATTGATGCCAAAACACAACAAAAAACAGCACTCGAAGACGCTTTGCGTAATTTGTAATAAAGGAAGTAAAGGCTTGAGAACTTCTCTCAAGCTTTTAAAAATAAAGGAAAAAATATGACTTTAGATTTAGTTAATATCCGCCGTGATTTGCACCAGATTCCTGAAATTGGTTTGGAAGAATTTAAAACACAAGCTTATCTTTTGGAGCGTATTGCAGAAATTACGGCTGGAAAAGGTTTTGTAGAGCAACGTACTTGGCGAACTGGGATTCTTGTCTTTTTAAATGGCTTAGCTCCTGAAAAGACGATTGGTTGGCGAACAGATATTGATGCTTTGCCTATTGTAGAAGAAACTGGGTTGGCGTTTGCTAGCCAGCATGAGGGGCGTATGCATGCTTGCGGGCATGACATGCACATGACCGTTGCACTTGGTTTACTTAATGAATTGGTGCAAGTACAGCCTAAAAATAATTTACTCTTTCTTTTCCAACCAGCAGAGGAAAATGAAGCAGGCGGCATGCTCATGTATCAAGATAATGCCTTTGGTGATTGGAAACCAGATGAATTTTATGGACTTCATGTTCGCCCTGATTTCAAGGTTGGTGATATTGCGACCAATACCTCAACATTGTTTGCAGGAACTTGCGAAGTGCTGGTGACTTTTAAAGGAGAAGGAGGACATGCTGCTTTTCCACATGAAGCAAATGATGCTTTGGTTGCTGCGTCGTATTTTGTCACGCAAATTCAGACAATTGTCAGTCGAAATGTCGACCCGATTCAAGGTGGCGTCGTCACTTTTGGATCATTTCATTCGGGGACAACGAATAATGTCATTGCAGAAACAGCGCAGCTGCACGGTACTATTCGTACTTTGACGCAAGACATGAGCCTTTTAATTCAAAAACGTATAACTGAGATTGCTAAAGGAGTAGCAGCAAGTTTTGGAATGGAAGTAGAGGTCAATTTGAAACAGGGCGGTTATCTCCCTGTGGAAAATAATCCCGAATTGGCGCGTGAGGCTATGGACTTCTTCAGAAATCGCGAAGCTGTACATCTGATTGACTGCTTACCAGCTATGACTGGAGAAGATTTTGGGTATTTGTTAAATAAAATTCCAGGAGTGATGTTCTGGTTAGGCGTTGAAACACCTTACGCTCTTCACCATCCTAAGATGAGTCCAAATGAAGCAGCCCTTTCGTTTGCGGTTAGTGAAATCTCAGCTTTCTTGAAAGAAAAAGTAAGTCATTAAAAAGGTAGCAAGTTTTTAGTCTTGCTCCCTTTTTTGTATTTGAAAAATAAAAAAAGCCGCTATTGGGAGCTAGCGGCTTAAAAAGGGAAGGACATGATTTTTCAATCATGTCCAGGAGATTTATGAAAAGGGAATAACTCCAAAAGAGCCAATTCCCAGCGGTTTGGGAGAACCGCTATTTAGGATAGATATAGTATATCTGAGAAACCTTAAAAAAACCTCAAAGTAAATTTTAAGGTTTTTGCTGAGTAAAATCTCGGTTTTGTGTTATCATAAAGGCATGGAAAAAGTAGCCTTACGAAAGAGTATCATTACTCATTTAAAATATCAAGATAGAAAAGAAAAAGCCTTGAAAGATAAGGCTTTATTAGATGATTTACTAGCATCTTCTGCTTATCAAAAAGCGGATACTATTGCAACTTATTTAGCTTTTGATTTTGAGTACAATACTGAATTGTTGATTAAACAAGCTCAAAAAGATGGCAAAACTATTTTAGTTCCAAAAACTCATCCACACGGCAAAATGATTTTTTGTCTTTATGATGTGGATAACTTGGTGAAAACCTCATTTGGTTTGTGGGAACCTGCTGGTGATCAAGCTGTGGATAAGTCAAAAATTGATTTGATTCATGTACCAGGTGTTGGTTTTAACCCAGATGGTTTTCGAATTGGATATGGAGCTGGCTATTATGACAGGTACTTAGCGGATTATAAAGGCAAAACGATCAGTACGATTTATGAGTGTCAGAAAGCAGAGTTTCAGCCAGACAGTCATGATGTCGCTGTTATGGAGGTATTTAGTCGATGAAAAACGTTATTAAAGAAAGTCCAGTGACGATTTTTTTGCTGGCTCTAACGACTTTGGTTTTTATAGCCATGCAGGTGATTTATTTTGGAAATGCCACATCTAACCAAGCTATTTTTAATACTGGCGGGATGTATGGTGCTTACGTTAGTTTATTTCCAAGTCAATTGTGGCGCTTAGTGACACCGATATTTGTCCATATCGGTTGGGAGCATTTCTTTTTCAATGCTTTAACGCTATATTTTGTTGGTCAAATAGCAGAGCAGATCTGGGGACATCACAAATTTTTAGCCTTGTATGTTCTATCAGGAATTGTTGGTAATATCTTTACGCTTTTCTTTACGCCAAACGTGATTGCTGCGGGTGCTTCAACGTCGCTTTTTGGTGTTTTTGCGGCGATTATGGTCGCAGGGTATTTTGGAAGAAATCCTTATTTGAAAGAACTTGGAAGAAATTATCAAGCTTTGATTATTGTGAATCTGATTTTTAATTTATTTACTCCAAGTATTGGGATTGCTGGCCATATTGGCGGTCTTGTTGGTGGTGTCTTATGTGCCATCTTTTTACCGACACTTGTGGAGAAAAACATGTTTAAACCGTGGCAACGTTGGTTGGCAGCAGCGACTTATGTTGGGTTAAGTCTTTTCTTGATTGTCTTGGCTTTACATTAAAGTTATAATAAAAAAGTTCCTCTAGACAAAGTCTAGAGGAACTTTTTTATGTTATAGTATATTATTTAGATTCTTTTTTAGTTGATTCAGCTTCCAATTTTTTACCCAAATCGATAAGATATTGTTTCATGTTATCTTTGATTTGTGGGTGTTGAAGCGCATAGTCAATAGAAGTTTTCATGAAGCCGAATTTATCACCAACATCATAGCGATCACCGTTAAATTGACGTGCAAAAACACGTTGTGTTTTGTTCAAAGTGTCGATAGCATCTGTCAATTGGATTTCATTACCAGCTCCAGGTTTTTGTGCTTCAAGAATATTGAAGATTTCTGGAGTAAGAAGGTAGCGACCGATGATAGCAAGATCACTAGGTGCATCTTCAGGTGCTGGTTTTTCAACAAATGTTTCAACACTGTAAAGACCGTCTTTTCCTTCGCCTTGAGGTGCGATAACGCCGTAAGATGAAACTTCTTCGTGTGGCACAGGCATAACAGCGATTGTTGATGCATGTGTGTTTTCGTAGTCGTTAATCAATTGTTTTGTAAGTGGTACAGCTTTATCGTTGTTGATATCCATAAGGTCATCACCAAGCATAACGACAAATGGTTCGTTGCCTACAAAAGCTTTGGCTTGAAGGACAGCATCACCAAGTCCACGAGGGTGACTTTGACGGATGAAGTGAAGATTAATGGCTGTAGTGTCATTAACGAGTTTAAGAAGATCAGTTTTCCCTTTGTGTTCCAAATTGTATTCTAATTCGAAGTTTGAGTCAAAGTGGTCTTCGATAGAACGTTTTGATTTACCAGTAACAACCAAGATTTCTTCAATACCTGATTTTAAGGCTTCTTCAACGATAAACTGAATGGTTGGTTTATCAACAATTGGAAGCATCTCTTTAGCGAGTGCTTTTGTAGCTGGCAAGAAACGAGTTCCAAGACCAGCTGCGGGAATAACAGCTTTTCTAACTTTTCTCATATTCATACGAGAACTCCTTTTCATAAATAAAACTATGCTGAATTAAATTATACTATAATTCTAATTTTAGTGCCATTCGTTTTCTGAACGGAAGTCGTTTGACATCATGCCAAGAATGCTATCACGAACATCAGCACCTTCGTAGATGACTTTGTAGATAGCAGTTGTGATTGGCATGTAGACATCCAATTCTTTAGCTAACTCATAGGCAACTTTAGTTGTTGAAATCCCTTCGATAACCATTCCCATATTTTTCTCGATGTCTTCGATTTTTTCACCGCGACCAAGAGCATCACCAGCTCGCCAGTTACGAGAGTGAACAGATGTTCCTGTTACGATAAGGTCACCAACACCAGAAAGGCCACTGTAAGTGAGTGGGTTAGCTCCCAATTTAACCCCGAGACGTGTGATTTCAGCAAGTCCACGTGTGATAACGGCTGCTTTAGCATTGTCACCGAAACCAAGACCGTGAAGTGCACCAGCTCCAACAGCGATGATGTTTTTAAGCGCACCAGCTGTTTCCACACCAATAACATCAGTATTAGTGTAAAGACGGAAGTAATTGTTGCTAAAGAGTTTTTGAACGTATTTAGCAGCTTCATGATCTTTAGAAGCGGCAGTGATCAAGGTAATGTCTCGAACAATTGTTTCTTCAGCGTGGCTTGGTCCAGAGACAACGACGATTTCAGAGCGCAATTCGGCAGGAATTTCTTCCTCAAGAATTGTTGAAAGACGTTCGTGTGTTCCAGGTTCAAGACCTTTAGAAGCGTGCATGATAACAGCTTTGTGATCAAGTGTTTCAGCGACTTGTTTAGCGACCAAACGTGTTACTTTTGTTGGGACAACAAATAAGATAGCATCAACGTCTGTAAGTGCTTCTTTCAAGTCAAGTGTCGCTTTGATATCTTCAGAGATTGTAATGTCTTTGAAGTAGCGAGTGTTAGTATGTTTCGTATTTAATTCTTCGATTTGTTCTGGGATATTTCCCCATAGACAAACTTCATGTCCATTGTCGTTTAATACTTGTGCAAGAGCGGTTCCCCAAGAACCAGGCCCTAAGACAGCAACTTTTTGTCTTGTCATTTTTACTCCTCTCTTAAACGAGCAAGATTACAATCTCCATTATATCATAAGACAGCTCTGTTTGTCTTTGTTTATAAAAAACAGGTGATAATTATCATTTTTTGCTCTATATTAGAAATCTTTGTCATTTTTTTGAAAAATAACTTATGGTATAATGGGGTGACCTCATCAGTACTGGAAAGGAAGACTATTTTTGTGATTGATTTAGAAGAGATTTTATCACGAATGAATCCCAATCAAAAAATCAACTATGACCGTGTCATGCAACAAATGGCTAAACGTTGGGCGCAAGAAGAAGTAAGACCTAAAATTCTTGTTCACGTTTGTTGTGCGCCGTGTTCAACTTATACATTAGAATATTTGACGCAATACGCTGATGTGACGGTTTATTTTGCGAATTCTAATATTCACCCAAAGGATGAGTATCTTCGCCGTGCTTATGTGGTGCAAAAATTTATCTCAGAATTTAATGAAAAAACAGGAAATACGGTTGATTTCATCGAAGCACCTTATGACCCATCTGAATATTTTCAAAAGGTTCATGGCTTAGAAGAAGAGCCTGAAGGTGGGGAACGTTGTACGGCTTGTTTTGATTATCGTTTGGACAAGGCTGCGCAAAAAGCAGTTGAGCTTGGCTATGACTATTTTGCTAGTGCTTTAACAATCAGCCCGCACAAAAATTCCCAAGTCATTAACAGTGTCGGTGTCGAGATCCAAAAGGTTTATGCGACTAAGTATTTGCCAAGTGATTTCAAGAAAAATAATGGCTACCGCCGTTCTGTTGAAATGTGTGAAGAGTATGACATTTACCGCCAATGTTATTGTGGCTGTGTTTTTGCGGCAAAAATGCAGGGTGTTGATTTAAATCAAATCAAAAAAGAAGCTAAGGAATTCATGGTAGGAAAAGACGGCGAAAAAGAATTTCCACACATTCGCTTTACCTTTGAAGGAAAAGAAATTTAATACGAATAGATAATTAAGGAGACAAAATGAGCAAAATTAGAGGATTTGAATTAGTTTCTCAATTCACAGACGAAACATTATTACCAAAACGTGAAACAGCGCATGCAGCTGGTTATGATTTGAAAGCAGCTGTCACAACAGAAATCGCACCAGGTGAAATCAAATTGGTGCCAACTGGTGTCAAAGCTTACATGCAAGCTAGCGAAGTGCTTTATCTCTTTGATCGTTCATCAAATCCACGTAAAAAAGGCTTGGTTTTAATTAATTCAGTAGGTGTTATCGATAGTGACTACTATGGCAATCCAGCCAATGAAGGTCACATCTTTGCGCAAATGAAAAATATTACAGATGAAACAGTTGTGGTTGAAGCTGGCGAACGCATTGTCCAAGGTGTTTTCATGCCTTTCTTGGTTGCTGATGGTGACGAAGCAGCTGGTGTGCGTACTGGTGGCTTTGGGTCAACAGGAAAATAAGGTTTAGAGTGAAAATATAAGGGAGGAAATGAGCTATCGCTAAGAAGAAAACAACATTTATTTGTCAGGAGTGTGGCTATCATTCTCCTAAGTATTTAGGGCGTTGCCCAAACTGTTCGTCATGGACGTCATTTGTTGAAGAAGTTGAGGTGCAAGAGGTTAAAAATGCGCGTGTCAGCTTGACAGGTGAAAAGAGCAAACCAACTAAGTTAAAAGATGTGAGCTCGATTAACTACTCACGCACGAAGACAGACATGGATGAATTTAACCGTGTGCTTGGTGGCGGTGTGGTGCCAGGTAGTTTGGTGCTTATCGGTGGTGACCCAGGTATCGGAAAATCAACCCTGCTTTTGCAAGTATCGATTCAGCTTGCTGACAAGGGAACGGTTCTTTACGTTTCTGGGGAAGAATCATCTGAGCAGATTAAACTACGTAGTGAACGTCTTGGCGATATTGACAATGAATTTTACCTTTATGCTGAGACTAATATGCAAGCCATTCGTGCGCAGATTGAGCAAATTCAGCCTGATTTCTTGATTATTGACTCGATTCAAACCATTATGAGCCCTGACATTTCTGGGGTTCAAGGGTCAGTATCACAAGTGCGTGAAGTGACAGCGGAGCTCATGCAACTAGCTAAGACTAATAATATTGCAACCTTTATCGTTGGTCATGTGACTAAGGAGGGGCAGCTTGCTGGGCCGCGTATGCTTGAGCATATGGTGGATACAGTACTCTATTTTGAAGGGGAACGTCACCATACTTTCCGTATTTTGCGTGCCGTGAAAAATCGTTTTGGCTCAACCAACGAAATTGGCATTTTTGAAATGCAATCAGGCGGGCTTGTTGAAGTACTTAATCCTAGCCAAGTTTTCTTAGAAGAACGTTTGGACGGTGCGACTGGCTCAGCTATCGTGGTTACTATGGAAGGAAGTCGTCCAATTTTAGCAGAAGTCCAAGCTTTGGTAACACCAACGGTTTTTGGAAATGCCAAACGCACAACGACAGGTCTTGATTTTAACCGAGTCAGCTTGATTATGGCGGTGCTTGAAAAACGTTGTGGGCTTTTGTTGCAAAATCAAGATGCTTATCTCAAGTCAGCTGGTGGGGTGAAACTTGATGAACCAGCCATTGACTTGGCAGTTGCGGTAGCGATTGCGTCAAGCTATAAAGAAAAGCCAACCAATCCCCAAGAAGCTTTTATTGGTGAAATTGGTTTGACGGGTGAGATTCGTCGTGTCACTCGTATTGAACAACGTATCAATGAAGCGGCAAAACTTGGCTTTACCAAAGTTTACTCGCCAAAGAATTCTTTGGCTGGTATTGATATTCCAGAAACGATTGAAGTGGTTGGGGTAACGACCGTCGGTGAAGTTCTTAAGAAAGTTTTTAAATAGATGTAGAGGAGAATGCTCCTCTGTTTTTTTGTGCTAAGTCTTTTTAAGCGACAAGCAATCCTAAAAATGATAAGATGATAAAAAACGCTCTCATGGCTATATTAGGAGGACTTTTATGTCTTATTTTGAAAAATTTTTAAAAACCAATCAAGCTTATGCTGACTTGCATGGCACGGCGCATTTGCCACAGAAACCTAAGACACATGTTGCGATTGTGACTTGTATGGACTCGCGCCTGCACGTGGCGCATGCCCTTGGATTGGCGCTTGGAGATGCTCATATTTTACGAAATGCAGGTGGACGTGTGACAGATGATACCATTCGCTCTTTGGTAATTTCTGAGCAGCAATTGGGCACACGCGAAATTGTTGTTTTGCACCATACGGATTGTGGGATGAAAGGTCTTAATAATGATGCTTTCGCGGACCAATTGGCGCGTGATTTAGGTGTGTCGGTCCATGGAAAAGACTTTCTGCCATTTTCTGATGTTGAAGAAAGTGTCCGTGAGGATGTTAAAAAGCTGAGCGAGTCTCCGTTGATTCCTGATGATATCGTTATTTCAGGAGCTGTTTATGATGTTGATACAGGTCGCATCAGTGAAGTAACACTCTAGGTGTTTGATTTTGAAAAAGGAAAAAAATGAGATATATTAAATTTGGCGAGCGCCAAAAGGAAGTTTCAGAAGTTGTTTTAGGATTAATGCGCATTTCAGAAATGACGGTTTATCAAGTTGAAGAGTTGATTGAGTCGGCTTTGGCAGTTGGGATTAATGCCTTTGATATTGCTGATTGTTATGGTCATGGAAAATGTGAACAGATCTTAGGAGAGGTGTTGAAATGTCGTCCTGATTTGCGTGAGAAGATGTGGATTCAATCAAAATGTGGTATCCGCATGGAAGAATTTACTTATTTTGATTTTTCAAAAGAGCATATTTTAGAAGCTGTGGATGGCATTTTAAAGCGTCTTAATGTTGATTACATTGATTCTTTGTTACTTCATCGTCCAGATGCGCTTATGGAGCCTGCAGAAATTGCGGAAGCTTTTGATTTGTTGAAGGCACAGGGAAAAGTTATCGATTTTGGTGTTTCAAATCAAAATCCGATGATGATGGCATTGATTCAAAAAGATGTTAACCAACCTTTGGTGGCTAATCAATTGCAACTGAGTGCAGCCTTTACTCCTAGTTTTGACGCTGGTTTTCATGTCAATATGAAACAAGAGGCTGGGATTGTTCGCGACAGCAGTATTTTTGAGTATTGTCGTTTGCATGATGTGGTGATTCAAGCTTGGTCAGTGCTTCAGTTTGACTATTTTGGTGGTGTTTTCTTAGGTTCTGAGAAATACCCTGAGTTAAATCAGGTTTTAAACCGTTTGGCTGAAAAATATCATGTCAGCCCGTCAGTGGTTGCTATTGCTTGGGTGCTGCGCTATCCAGCAAAAATGCAAGCTGTGATTGGAACAACCAAAAAAGCTCGTGTCGCTGAGGCAGCTAAGGCAGCAGAAATCCAGTTGACGCGAAAAGAATGGTATGAAATTTACTTGGCTGCTGGCAATGACTTGCCATAAAAATACCTTTAGTGTTTTGAGTAAGATGGGAGAAGCTTATGCGAAGGTTCGAAATTAAACAGAAATTCTGGTCACTAGCTGGTAAGTTTGATATTTTAGATGAAGGTGGTCGTTTGGCTTATCAGGTTCAAGGTTCTTTTCTGAAACTATTTAAGGAATTTACTATTTTTGATGGGCAAGGAAAGACCGTTAGTCACATCAAGCAACAGTTTAGTTTTCCTTTCCAGAAATTTACGGTGACTTTTGCGGATGGTAAGGAAATTACGATTCAAAAACGTTTTTCACTGTTGAAAGCCAAATATAATATTTCTGACTTTGGCTTAGAAGTAGCTGGTGATATTTGGAATATGTCGTTTAGTCTTCTTAATCAAAGAAGTGAGGTAGCTAATATCCACCAAGAATGGTTTAAATTTCCCTCAACTTATCGAGTGGAAATTTATGACGACGCTCTATCAGATTTGGTCATTTCGTTAGTTGTTGCCATTGATTATGTCAAAGAAAAAGAGTCAAGTGCAGCTAATTCAGCATCAAGTTAAAGTTCAATTGTTCTAAATCTTGGATATAGGAAGGAATTCAGCTGATTTCAGCTGAATTTTTTGTTCCAAGACTCAAGATTGTGCTATAATAGAAGCGATTGAAATTTTAACAGGAGACGAAAATGCCTAAGAAAATTCGCGTGCGTTATGCACCAAGTCCAACAGGACTTCTACACATCGGAAATGCGCGTACAGCGCTCTTTAATTATCTTTACGCTCGTCACCACGGTGGTGATTTTGTAATCCGTATCGAAGATACTGACCGTAAACGTCATGTCGAAGACGGTGAACGTTCACAATTGGAAAACCTTAAATGGTTGGGAATGGATTGGGACGAAAGCCCACAAACTCACGAAAAATATCGCCAATCAGAACGTTTGGATATTTACCAAAAATACATCGATCAATTACTAGCTGAAGGTAAAGCTTACAAATCATACGTTACCGAAGAAGAATTAGCTGCAGAACGTGAACGCCAAGAAGCTGCTGGTGAAACTCCTCGTTACATCAACGAATTCCTTGGTATGTCTGAAGAAGAAAAAGCAGCATACATCGCAGAACGTGAAGCAAAAGGAATCATCCCTACAGTTCGTTTGGCTGTTAACGAATCTGGTATCTACAAATGGCATGATATCGTTAAAGGCGACATCGAATTTGAAGGTGGAAACGTCGGTGGTGACTGGGTTATCCAGAAAAAAGATGGTTACCCAACATACAACTTTGCCGTTGTTATCGATGACCACTTGATGGAAATCTCTCACGTTATCCGTGGTGATGACCACATTGCAAACACACCGAAACAATTGATGGTTTACGAAGCACTTGGTTGGGAAGCACCAGAATTCGGTCACATGACATTGATTATCAACTCTGAAACTGGTAAAAAATTGTCAAAACGTGATACTAACACACTTCAATTCATCGAAGACTACCGTAAAAAAGGTTACATGCCAGAAGCAGTCTTCAACTTCATCGCTCTTCTTGGTTGGAACCCAGGTGGTGAAGACGAAATCTTCTCACGTGAAGAATTGATTAAACTCTTTGATGAACACCGTTTGAGCAAATCTCCAGCTGCTTTTGACCAAAAGAAAATGGACTGGATGAGCAACGAATACATCAAGAACGCAGATTTTGATACAATCTTTGCAATGGCTAAACCATTCTTGGAAGAAGCTGGTCGTTTGACTGATAAAGCAGAAAAATTAGTTGAACTTTACAAACCACAAATGAAATCTGTTGATGAAATCCTTCCATTGACTGATTTGTTCTTTGAAGATTTCCCAGAATTGACAGATACTGAAAAAGAATTCATGGCTGGTGAAACAGTTCCAACAGTTCTTGAAGCCTTCAAAGCTAAACTTGAAGCTATGAGTGACGAAGATTTCAAATCAGAAAACATCTTCCCACAAATTAAAGCTGTTCAAAAAGAAACTGGTATCAAAGGTAAAAACCTCTTCATGCCAATTCGTATCGCCGTTTCAGGTGAAATGCACGGTCCAGAACTTCCAGATACTATCTACCTTCTTGGTCGTGAAAAATCAATTGAACACATTGATAACATGCTAAAAAATTTGAAATAATAGCTAAAAAAGTCTGAGGTATTCTGACCTACACCCCAAAAGTTAGACAGAAAAAAATCTAACGATTGGGGTGTTTTTGTATGAAATTAAGTTAAGAGGAGTTACATGAAAAAAGACTATTCTATCTTTTTCGTCCCAGGGATTATCCTAGTAGGTGCCGTAATGCGTATTCCTTTTACCACTATTCCAACTGTCCTAAGTGATGTGGCAGATGGTTTGGGTGTCTCTGTGAATTCATTAGGGATTTTAACTAGTATTCCATTGATTATGTTTGCGTTTTGCTCATCTTTGGCACCGCGTCTAGCAGACAAGTTTGGACTTGAAAAATTATTCACTATGGTTTTGGTTGCACTCTTTGCAGGGTCAATCATGCGTGTATTTAACCTTCCAAGTCTGTACATTGGTACGATGATTATCGGTATCAGCATTGCCATGATGAACGTTTTGTTCCCAAGTATCATTTTAGCAAACCAACCGTTTCGTATTGGGTTGTTAACAACGGTTTATACAACAGCTATGGGGATTGCCTCATCAGTTGCCTCATCAGTCGCTGTGCCGATTGTTAAAATGACTTCTTGGAAAGGGCTAATCGTTATCCTTAGTCTCTTGATTTTGATTGCGTTAGTTGTTTGGTTCCCAAATACTTTCCATAATCATATGACAGAAAAAGATGAACACACACATTCTGCATCTCTTTGGAAAAACAAAGCGGCAATTGCCCTTCTTATCTTTGGTGGCTTGCAATCCCTTCTTTTCTACACAGGGATGACATGGTTGCCAACAATGGCTAGCCAAGCAGGCGTTTCAAGCGAAGCAGCGGGAATTTTAGCTTCAATTTACTCATTGATGAGCTTGCCATTCTCATTGACTATTCCAACATTGACAACTAGCCTTTCAAGTAAAAACCGTAAAATCATGCTTGCGATTGTGTCAGCTTGTGCTATTGTAGGTACAGGAATGCTTCTCTTCCAAACAAGCAGCTTTGCTTACTGGTTGACTGTCAATGCTTTAATCGGTATTGCTGTTAGTGCTTTGTTCCCATATTTGCTTGTGATATTCTCAATGAAATCACACACACCAAGCCAAACAGCACAATTATCTGGTATGGTGCAATCAGGTGGTTACTTCCTGGCAGCTTTTGGACCAACGCTTTTCGGATTTAGTTTTAATCTCTTTGGTTCATGGACAGTAGCAGCACTTTGCTTGTTCATCTGTACAATTGTGATGACAGCAGCTTTGTTCTACACAGAACGCTTTGAAAAAATTCAATAATTTAGCTAATATATTCTCTCTTGCTTTTGCTAGGGAGTTTTTTGCATAAAAAGCGCTTATTTCTATATATATACTGTATATTTGTTATAAAATCATAAAAAACGCAAATTTTTTGAAAAAATATTCAAAAAAATTATTGACAAGGATGTTTGGTGTGCGTATAATTATACACATAAAGTTGATAAAAACACAAAATAAGAAAAGAGAGTATTCCTATGTCAAAAGAAAAAGTTATCCTTGCTTACTCAGGTGGTCTTGATACTTCAGTTGCTATTACTTGGCTTATGAAAGATTATGATGTCGTTGCGGTTTGTATGGACGTCGGCGAAGGTAAAGACCTTGATTTTATTCATGATAAAGCTCTTAAAGTTGGTGCGGTTGAATCTTATGTTCTTGATGTTAAAGATGAATTTGCTGAAGAGTATGTTCTTCCAGCACTTCAAGCTCATGCTTACTACGAACAAAAATACCCATTGGTATCAGCTCTTAGCCGTCCAGTGATTTCTAAAAAATTGGTAGAAATCGCTCATAAAACTGGTGCGACAACAATCGCTCACGGTTGTACTGGTAAAGGGAATGACCAAGTTCGTTTCGAAGTAGCAATCGCTGCGCTTGATCCTGAATTGAAAGTTATTGCTCCAGTCCGTGAATGGAAATGGTCTCGTGAAGAAGAGATTGAATACGCTAAAGCAAATGGTGTTCCAGTTCCTGCTGACCTTGACAATCCATATTCAGTTGACCAAAACCTTTGGGGTCGTGCTAACGAATGTGGCGTCCTTGAAAATCCATGGAATCAAGCTCCAGAAGACGCTTTTGGTATCACAACTTCACCAGAAGAAGCTCCTAACACACCAGAATTTATCGATATCGAATTCAAAGAAGGTAAGCCAGTCGCTCTTAATGGCAAAGAAATGAAACTTGCTGACCTCATCCAAGAAGTTAATGCTATCGCAGGTAAACACGGTGTTGGACGTATCGACCACGTTGAAAACCGTTTGGTTGGTATCAAATCACGTGAAATTTACGAATGCCCAGGTGCGATCACTCTTTTGACAGCTCACAAAGAAATCGAAGACATCACATTGGTACGTGAAGTGTCTCATTTCAAACCAATTCTTGAAAATGAATTGTCAAACCTTATCTACAATGCTTTGTGGTTCAGCCCAGCAACAAAAGCAATTATTGCTTACATTAAAGAAACACAAAAAGTGGTTAATGGTACTGCAAAAGTTAAATTGTACAAAGGTTCAGCAAAAGTTGTTGCCCGTAAATCACCAAATTCACTTTACGATGAAAACTTGGCAACATACACATCAGCTGATAGCTTCGACCAAGATGCAGCTGTAGGCTTCATCAAACTTTGGGGACTACCAACTCAAGTTAACTCACAAGTTAACAATAAATAAATCATCTGCTTAAGCAGTCGATTATGAAAAAGAAAAGAAAAACATGGACGTGAACAAGTCACAGCCAAATAAATAAGAAAAGAATTGGTGAGGGGTTCAAAGCTAACCAAGGAAGAATGGCGCAGGCAGTACTTAGGATACGGCAAGTCATGATGACTATGATTAGCACCAAAAATTTCCACCAAGCATCAGATAAAAGGGGACAGAGAGCCCCATCTGAGACTCTTTTCTTATAACTTACCAAACCCTCGTTAATGTCAACAGAGAGTGACATCGAGCTTAAATAATGATATCCTGTGAGAATCATTTAAGACATTCACCCAGTGAGGCATCACATCATAAGTCCTTGGTAGCTCCTGGGACTTATTTGTTAATTGAAATAAGAAAAGAGAAAGGCTTTGAACGCCAGCTTTGGTGGTTCATTGTATCAGTGATATGACAACAGAAAATCATAAATTATGGGGCGGGCGTTTTGAAGCTGGTCTTGAAAAATGGGTTGAAGAATTTGGGGCATCCATTTCTTTTGACCAAAAAATGGCAGAGTTTGACTTGAAAGGCTCAATTGCACATGTGATCATGCTTGGTGAAACAGGCATTATCACAAAAGATGAAGCCAATCAAATCAAAGCTGGTCTTGAAGAATTGCTAGCTGAATACAAGGATGGCAAAATCGAATTTGACGTGTCAAACGAAGACATTCATATGAATATGGAAAGTCTTTTGACTGTTAAAATTGGTCCAGTTGCTGGGAAATTGCACACAGCGCGTTCACGTAATGACCAAGTTGCAACTGACATGCACTTGTATTTGAAAGCCAAGCTTGGCGAAGTCATTGCTAAACTTGCGAACTTGCGTAAAACTCTTGTTAGTTTGGCTGATGAGCATGTTTATACCATCATGCCAGGTTACACGCATTTGCAACACGCACAACCAATTTCATTTGGGCATCACTTGATGGCTTACTATAACATGTTTACGCGTGATAGTGAACGTTTTGAATTTAACATCAAGCATGCGGATATATCACCACTTGGTGCAGCTGCTCTTGCTGGAACAACTTTTCCGATTGACCGTGAAATGACAGCGGAGCTCATGGGTTTTGCTAAACCATACAGCAACTCTCTTGATGCTGTGTCTGACCGTGATTTTATCTTGGAATTTTTGGCAAACAGTTCGATTTTGATGATGCACATGAGCCGTATTTGTGAAGAAATCATTAGCTGGTGTTCAAATGAGTTTAAGTTTGTGACGCTTTCTGATACGTTCTCAACAGGGTCATCTATCATGCCACAAAAGAAAAATCCTGATATGGCGGAATTGATTCGTGGAAAATCAGGTCGTGTTTATGGCAATCTCTTTGGTCTTTTGACAGTCATGAAATCTTTACCACTTGCCTACAACAAAGATTTACAAGAAGATAAAGAAGGGATGTTTGACACTGTTGAAACCATCACGGTAGCTATCGATATTTTAGCTGGTATGCTCAAAACAATGACTGTGAATAAAGCACATATGGGTGAATCAACTGAAAAAGACTTTTCAAATGCGACTGAATTGGCTGACTATCTTGCTAGCAAGGGGCTTCCTTTCCGTCAAGCTCACGAAATTGTAGGTAAATTAGTCCTCGAATGCACGAAAGCTGGTTATTATTTGCAAGATGTGCCATTTGAACGTTACCAAGAAATTTCTGATTTGATTGAAGAAGATATCTATGAAACTCTCAAATCTCATACGGCAGTTGAGCGTCGTCATTCTCTTGGTGGAACAGGATTTGACCAAGTCAAATGGCAAATTAAATTAGCCAATGAAGCCTTGCAAAACTTAGATTAATAGACACTTAGGCTTTTCAAGATTTTTAAGCGTATTTTCCAATAAAAATATTTTAAAGATAATGAGCCCAAACTCCTTAGAGGTTAGGGCTTTTTTGAATTTTATGGTATAATAAAAATAATTTAGAATGGAGTCGTACGTTGAAGAAAACCTATCGTATCAAAAGTGACAAAGATTTTCAGGCGATTTTTAGCAAAGGTACAAGTGTTGCTAACCGAAAATTTGTCCTTTATCATTTAGAAAAAAATCAGAGCCACTATCGAGTAGGGCTTTCTGTGAGCAAAAAACTTGGTAATGCGGTCACTCGCAATAGTATTAAGCGAAAAATTCGTCACGTTATCATGGAACTATCACCAAATTTGCTTAATCAGGACTTTGTCATCATTGCGCGTAAAGGTGTCGAGGAACTTGATTACCATGAAGTGAAGAAAAATTTATTACATGTGTTAAAACTTGCTAATTTATATCAGGAAGGTCTCAATAGTGAAAAGAAAGATTAAATTATTAGGATTAAGTAGTCTTACTTTAATGCTTTTGGCTGCTTGTGGGCGCAGCGAAGTAACCGCTTCATCAACTAACGGTTGGGAACAAATTGTTTACTTCTTTGCCAAAGCTATTCAATGGCTTTCAATTAATGGTCGTATTGGTGTGGGTATTGTTCTCTTTACCATCATTATTCGTGCCATTATGATGCCACTTTACAACATGCAAATCAAATCAGGTCAAAAGATGCAAGATTTGCAGCCAGAGCTTAAAAAATTACAAGAAAAATATCCTGGCCGTGATACAGACAGCCGCATGAAATTGACTGAAGAAAGCCAAGCACTTTATAAAGAATATGGTGTTAACCCATATGCGACAATGCTTCCATTGGTTGTGCAATTGCCAATTTTGATGGCTTTGTACCAAGCATTGACTCGTGTTGCTTTCTTGAAAACAGGAACTTTCTTGTGGATTGAATTGTCGCAACCAGATCCATATTATATCTTGCCTGTTTTGGCAGCTCTATTTACATTCCTTTCAACTTGGTTGACTAATAAAGCTGCGCGTGAGAAAAATTTCGCGATGACGCTTATGACCTACGTGATGCCAATCATTATCTTCTTCTTTGGTTTCCGTTTGGCGTCAGGGGTTGTGCTTTATTGGACAGTATCAAATGCCTTCCAAGTGTTCCAAATCCTTTTGTTAAATAATCCATTTAAGATTATTGCAGAACGTGAAGCTAAGGAACGTGCTGAAAAAGAACATGCGGCTAAGATTCGTCGTGCTAAAAAGAAAGCGCAAAAGAGAAGAAAGTAAGAGGATAAAACTATGGTAATATTCACAGGTCGAACTGTTGAAGATGCTATTGAAAAGGGCTTGAAAGAGTTAAATTTGTCACGTCTTAAAGCCCATATTAAGGTTGTTTCTCGTGAGAAAAAAGGTTTCTTTGGCTTTGGTAAGAAACCAGCTCAAGTAGATATTGAAGGGATTAATGAAGTCACTGCTCACCGTGCTAACCAAAAAGCAGTTAAAGGTGTGCCAGAAGAAGTTAATCAAAAAAATGAGCCTGTATCATCAAAATTTGAAGATACTATGGAGCTTCGTAAAGTAGCCAGCATCATTAAAAAAATGGAAGAACGTGGAGAAGTCATCGATGATTCTGTCAAGGAAGACATCGTCATGCACAAGAAAAAAACACAAACCATTCTTGAAGAATCTGGACATACAGAAGTTTTAGAAGCGCTCGGAAAAACAGACGATGTTAACGAAGCAGTTGTAGAGCCAAAAGAAGTTTCAGACACACCAAAACCTGTTAACACAGACCAAAGTTTTGAAGAATTTGTGGCCAGCGAATTTCCAGCTCAACGTGAATTAAGCAAAGATATCGAAAAAGCGACAGAAGAAGTAGCTGATTATGTTAAAAAAATCATCTACGAAATGGATGTTGAGGCGACTGTGGAAACAAGCCACAATCGCCGTCAAATCAATTTGCAAATCGAAACACCAGAGGCTGGTCGTGTGATTGGCTATCACGGAAAAGTGTTGAAATCACTCCAATTGCTTTCACAAAATTTCCTACATGACCGTTATTCAAAGAATTTCTCTGTGATTTTGAATGTTCATGATTACGTGGAACACCGTACAGAGACATTGATTGAATTTACCCGCAAAGCCGCAAGCCGTGTGCTTGAAACTGGTAAAGATTATGTCATGGATCCAATGAGTAATAGTGAACGCAAAATTGTTCATAAAACTATCACAAGTATTGAAGGCGTTGATAGTTATTCTGAAGGTAACGACCCAAATCGTTACGTGGTCGTAACACCTGTTCAATAAGACTTAAAAGTCCATTCGGGCTTTTTTTAATACTATTTACCGCTTATTTTTGACCGCTTACCGAAAAAGGCTTTATTTCAAGCCTTTTTTTGATAAAATAATGTCAAAAGGGAGGGTTAATTATGCTTATTAGAACAAAAGATTTAATCAAAACCTTTGGAGATAAAACGGTGATTGACCACTTAAATTTAGAAGTGGAAGAAGGGAAATTGATAGCTTATATTGGGACAAATGGCGCTGGAAAATCAATAACCATGAAAATGCTGACGGGGCTCTTAAAACCAACATCAGGTGAGATTGAATTGGCAGCAGATTTGAAAATTGGAATGGTTTTTCAAGAGAGTGTGCTTGATGAGGAATTGAGTGTTTTAGATAATCTGAAAAGTCGCCAAGCACTTTATCGTAAACAAGATAAAGCTTGGTTAGAAAAACTTATTCGATTGACAGGTTTACAGGATTTTCTTAATCAAACTTATGGCACTTTGTCTGGTGGACAACGTCGTCGTGTTGATATCATTCGTGCACTTTTGAATAAGCCAAATTTGCTTTTCTTAGATGAGCCAACGACAGGACTTGATATTCAGACACGTCGGGCTATTTGGGAGATTTTACGCCGTTTACAGCGTGAAGAAAACTTGACTATCTTTTTGACCACTCATTACCTTGAAGAGGCTGAAAATGCTGATATGACCTATATTATTGATCACGGGAAGGTTTTAGCCAAAGGTTCTGCTAAGGAACTGAAAGAAAGATATTCAAAACCATATTTGTTAATTGAAACGGATAATATCACGGCTTTTTCAGATATTGATTACAAGCTTTTAGAAAACGGTCAGTTGAAAATGTTTGTGGATGATTCGGCTAATGCTTTAGCCATTTTATCTGATAAGCGAGACGTAATTAGTGATTTTGACTATATGAAAGCCAATATTAATGATGTCTTTTTGAGCATTACGGGAAGGGAGATGGCTTAAATGTGGGCGATGACCAAACGCAATTTAAAACTCTATTTTTCAAATAAAGCAAGTGTCTTTTTCTCACTTTTGGGAGCTTTGATTGCATTTATTCTTTATGTTGTTTTTTTACAAAAGAACATGCAAGATTCCTTTACTGGCACACCAAATCTTGAAGAATTACTCGATAATTGGGTGCTTGGTGGGACGCTAGCGGTAACGAGTATTACAACAACGTGGACTGGTATTTCTCGCTTGGTTCAAGATAAGGTCAGTCATAAGTTAGAAGATTTTTTACTGACAGATATTTCACAATTAAAACTTTATCTTGGCTACCTCATTTCATCTAGTGTGATTGGTTTTATTATGCAGCTAGTCATGTTGGTTACCATGCAGCTTTATTTCTACTGGCAAGATAGCATTGATTTTGGTTTTAACCATTTACCTCAAATGCTTTTAATAATGCTTTTAAGTTCAATCATGGGAGCTGGTTTTGCTCTCCTTATTTTGCAATTTGTTAAAACACTAACAACAAATGAAGCTTTATCGACTATTGTAGGAACAGTTTCAGGATTTCTTGTTGGAGTTTACATGCCAATTGGGGCGTTGCCTGATTTTGCACAAAAAGTGGTTAAATTAACGCCAGCAGCTTACGTATCAGCAGCTTATCGTCAGCTTTTGATTGCAAAAGATGCTGTTAACACGGATGCAAAAGAATTTTTAGGGATTGGGTTGAAATTAAAAAGCTTAACAACCTTAAATCAAGAAATACTTTTAGTGAGTCTTGTTATTTGTGGCATCGTCGTTCTTCTGTCACTAAGCTTGTATCTTGAGCGATTTTCATTGACTAAACGTAAATAAGAGGAGTTGAAGGGTGCATTACCAGTTTGAAGAGGATAGCAGTTTACAAAAGAGACTATTGAAGTTTTGGTACGAAGTGGAAAATACGACCAAGCTGTCCAAGATGTTTTAGATTATTTAGCGAAATTTGAGCAGGGCAGGGTGGAGATTTTGCCAGTAAAAACAGCTGTTCGTACAGAGTTATTACGCGTGTCAGATTTGATTCTTGTGGATGTTGATGGGACTTCTTTGATTTTGGAGACGACCAATGGAAGACTTATCACTACGGATCGCTTGTACAAGTTTCGTGAGCATCTAGCTAATCCAGACTTTGTACAGGTCTCAAAGCATGCTCTGATTAATATTAATCATTTAAAATCTTTGGAGAATAGTTTCTCAGGAAATATGTTGGCCATGCTTACAAATGACGTGACGACAAATGTTAGCAGACGTTATTTGTCAGATTTGGAAAAAGCTTTGGGATTGTGAGGTGTGATTGATGACTTTTTTGAAACGAGGGATTGTCTATTTTCTAGTTGGTGTTGGCTTTGGAGGCCTTCTTTACCTATTCTTTTTATGCAAAATAATGTGACTACTCAGACGACTCATCAGATTACCAGCGTTGTTTTAGTCAGTGGTTTGATTGGAATTGTTAGTATGATTTTTGAAGTGGATGTTATTCCGATTACTTGGGAAATTCTGATTCACTTTTGTTTAGTTTATGGCTTGAACAGCTGGTTAAATATGTTAATTGGTACCACAACATCCTTTATCTGGTCACTACCATTTTTAGGTGAGTTTTTCCTAACGTATTTGATTATTTGGCTCGTGATTTATATTAGCTTTAATCACCGCATCAAAAATATTAACCAGAAACTACAAGAAAAAACTAAAAAATAAATTTTAACTTATTATTGCCAGGATTCAGGACTTTTTCTTCTATCAGACGCTCAAAAGAAAGTCTTTGAAATTAAACAAAAAGTAGAGCTTGACAGTTAGACGGACTTATTATAAAATAGTATGGTATGTTTAGTAACTGATCAAATATAGCCGGCTAAACGAATACGAAAATCTATCAGGAGGTATTCAACGTGAAACGTACTTATCAACCAAGTAAAATCCGTCGTCAACGTAAACACGGATTCCGTCACCGTATGTCAACTAAAAACGGACGTCGCGTGCTTGCAGCTCGTCGTCGTAAAGGACGTAAAGTTTTATCTGCTTAATGATAGACTATCCGCCAGTGCTCGAGTCTGGCGGACTTTTTTTGCCCAAATTGCTTATCTAAAAGAAGTCATTGGTTAAGCTACTGATAGTATTAAGAAAGCATTTGATAAAAAAATAATTTTTAAACCACGGTTTCATATTGAAATTATGATTTTTTATAAAAATTTTTTAAGATTTTATGAAAAAGCGGTCAAAAATGTAGTATAATATAGATGAAAGCGGTTTTATAAAAATACATGGGATAAAATAAAGGGAGGTTTTTGGCGATGAAGGAAATTAGCATTTATGTCAGAATTGTTGATTTGATTTTGCTGGTTCTAGTATTTTTAGATAGTGGTGTGAAAAGTGTCTTGATTTTAGCTGCAGTTATTTTCTTTTTATCAGCATTAATGCAGGTCATTATGTCTTATAAACGAGTGAGATTAAATCACCACGTTTAAATGATGAGTTGTCTTTCTTTATTTTTAGGAAGTCTTCTTAGAGCTATTTTTTAGCAAAATGGTTCTGAGAAGACTTTTTTAATTTTCTGCCTTCAGGTCATAAATTTGATATTTTTTGTGGGAATATAATATATTATCTAAAATAAAAGCGCTATACTTATGATATAATGGTGTAATGAGGGTTTTAAAGAGAAACATTTATCGTGTGACTAGCATTCTTTTCGGAATATGAAAAAGAAAAAATTGCCCCATTTTTGAAGTAACAGTTACTGAAAAGAAAAAGTGAATTTAACTACGACTGATTAGGCGTTTTCAATCTGTAGTAGAGGAGATTAGTTCCTTTTTCTGACAGAACTCCTTTTTAAAAACGATTAAAATTGAGGTATTATTATGTGAAAAAAAGTTAGTTGTTTAATTGTTCTCTTATTGCCTCTCTTTGGTTTTCAACAAGGTGTTGATGCGCAAAGCAAATACCACTATAGTCAAGAACTAAATTACTATAATGGTAACACCATGGAACTTCGTAATGGTTCCAATGGAAGTATGTTTAATTGTAATTTTGTCCCTGGAAATATCGGCTTTAATAACAGTTTGATGAGTCTTAAAATTGACAGTGATGATCGTGGTGGCTACACTGGGGGCGAGTGGCGTAGTAAAGAACGTTTCGGCTATGGTCTTTATCAAGTGAACATGAAACCTATTAAAAATCCAGGTGTCGTTTCTTCATTCTTCACTTATACTGGTCCGAGTGAAGGCAAACCTTGGGATGAAATTGACATTGAATTTTTAGGGAAAGATACAACAAAAGTTCAATTCAACTACTTTACTAATGGTAGAGGTCAAAAAGATGAACACGTGCATCTTCACAATTTAGGATTTGATGCCTCTCAAGGCTTCCATACTTATGGTTTTGATTGGCAAGCTAATCACATTACTTGGTATGTTGATGGAAGAGCTGTTTATACTGCTTACAATGATATTCCTAGCACACCTGGTAAGATTATGATGAATGCTTGGCCAGAAAAAGGCGTAGATGCATGGTTGGCTCCATACAATGGTCAAACTCCTTTGTATGGATACTATGACTGGATTAGCTACGACCAATTTTAATAAAGCTAGACAGTAACCAAATAACAATTTGTTTTTATTTAACTGATTATAACTACACTCCCCAAATAAATCGGTTAAAATCTCTCTCAACAAAATAACTCTTTAAAATTCTTTCTTTTTAAACATTAACGATAAAAGGAGCTGAGCTTGTCTCAGTTCCTTTTTTATGATGAGTAGAATCAATTGATTGGTGGCTTGATAAGCCTGTGTAGGCTCATCTTATAGCAGCTATAAAAGGCGATTTGACGCAGTAATTGCTTTGGCTGAATAAAATATACAATCATTCTTAATGACTCTTATAAGAGATGATTTTGCCTTAGAGAAGGGACTTTTTTTTTAAAAATGAAGCCATAAAAAAACTGGGAACAAGTCCCAGTTTCCTTTATAGGGTAAGAGTGATTTGGTTAGTGTCTTGTAAGAGTTCTTCAGGAAGATAGGCTTGGTCAAGTTCCTTGCCGTTTAGGATAAGTTTTGTAAAGCCTGTTTCCTTGTGGTTTGGATTTTCCACAGTGATGTGAAGTTCTTTGCCACGGAAAATCTTAGTCATGCTGAAGTTATCCCATTCTTTTGGAATGGCTGGTGAGAGTTTTAATCCGCCTAAGTCGGGGCGAAGTCCCAAGATACCTTCCACACAACCAACCATGATAGTTGATGCTGTACCTGTGAGCCAGTGAACGTGTGAACGTCCGAAGTGTGGGCTAGCAGGACCTTCTGTGAATTGGCCATAACAGTAAGGTTCTAGTTGGCGAATCTCTGCACGGTCATTTTGACCAGCTGGGGCATTTTCCATAAAGTAAGTAAAGGCACGTTGACCCTGTCCGCGTAGGGCTTCAGCTAGGATTAACCAGCCTTGTGATTGTGAGAAGATACCTGCATTTTCTTTTGTCCCTTGGTTGTAGATAACGGCAAGGGCCCCGTCGAATGCGTGAGCGTGATATGGTGGGTTCATGAGGATGGCACCATAATCAGTGTTAAGTTGCTCGTAGACATTGTTCATGGCAAGTTCAGCTTGTTCTTTATCAGCAAAGCCACTGATAATAGCCCAACTTTGAGGGTTTAGCCACATGTTAGCTTCGGGGTCATCAGCTGCACCGATACGTTCGCCAGCTTCGGTAAAGCCACGAATGAAGCGGTCATTATCCCAACAGAGGTCTTGAATTTTTTGTCCCATTTTCTCTTGCTCAGAGTCGAGGAAAGTAAGGTAGTCAGTATCTTCTTTGGCTTTGGCAAATTTGCGCAAGACGCTTAGGGCATAGTAGAATTGTAAAGCAACGAATGATGATTCACCATTGGCACCGAGACGAAGGCAGTCATTCCAGTCGGCATAAAGTCCAGCAGGCATGCCGTGTGGTCCAAGGTGGTCAAGTGAGAATTGCACAGCACCTTTTAAGTGTTCGTAAACACTAGCCTCGCCTTTATTGGCAAATGGAATCACTTCATCAAGGAAAGCAAGGTTTCCTGTTTCAGAAATGTATTTGTAAACTGTTGGGAAGAGCCAGAGAGCATCATCAGCACGGTAAGCTGGGTGCCCAGTTTCTTGAACGTAAGAAGCGTCATCTGGTGTGTCTTCATGTCCTGGGTTGTGAGTGAATTTTACAAGTGGAAGTCCGCCACCGTTGTCAACTTGAGCTGATAACATGAAACGAATTTTTTCAGCAGCCATTTCAGGTTTCAAGTGAATGATACCTTGAATATCTTGAACGGTGTCACGGTAACCATAACCGTTACGAAGACCACAGTAAACAAATGATGCTGCGCGTGACCAGATAAAGGTCATGTAACAGTTATAAGCGTTCCAAGTGTTAAGCATAGTGTTGAATTCTGGGCTAGGTGTATTGACTTGTAGGTTAGTCAAGCGGTCTTCCCATTCTTTGCGAAGTTCTTGAATTTCTGCTTCAACAGTTTCTGCAGGGTGTTTGTAATGTTCTAGGATTTCGGCAGCTTCTTGTGATGATTTTTCACCAAGAAGAAAGATAAGTGTTTTGCTTTCTTGAGGTTCAAGAGTGACTTTACTTGAAAGGGCACCACAAGCATTTTCATTGTAGCTTGTTTGGTTGCCGAGGTCTCCTGATGTGACACCAACAGGTTTGTCGTAGCCGTTGTAGCCGCCTAAGAAGCCTTTTTTGTCTCCACAATATGAGCTGACGCTAGCACCGCTAAGACCGAAGAAACGTTCAGTAACATTCTTTTCATCAACTTGTTCGCTGTCATCAAGGGTATCAAGATTTCCGTGGATTTGTTGGATGATGCGGTTATCTTGGAAAAGTGTGCGTGTGATAAAAAGTGAATATTGTAGGTTAACTTGGTCTTGTTCGTAGTTGCTGTGGTTGGTAAATTCAGCGTAACCAGTTAGTGTTAAATGGCGAGTTTGTTCAGAACGGTTAGTAACGGTAATTGCCCAAACTTCATAGCTTTTATCTTTTGGCACATAGTAGCTGGCTTTTGAATGAATGCCAGAGTAATTAGCAATCATTTTAGTGTAGCCCATACCATGGTGGCATTCACTGTGGTAGTCTTTAAGGTCTTTACCAACAGGTTGCCATGAGGCAGACCAGAAGTCTTTGGTATCATCGTCTCGAAGGTAGATGTAGCGACCTGGTTGGTCAAAGTTATTGAAGACGTAGCGTAAAATGCGTCCATTGGCACCTGATTTAGCAAAGCTGTAACCGCCAGCGTTGTTTGAGATAATGGCACCGTATTCTGGGGAACCAAGGTAGTTGACCCAAGGTTTGGGTGTGTTTGGATGGTCGATGACATATTCGCGATTAACGTCATCAAAATAACCGTATTTCATGAGAAAATCCTTTCTTTTTCTTAATCTAGTGTAATGACAATTTCATGAACCTCGTCGCTTAGGTTAGCAAGGTCAGCTTTTGTGATAAAGGCAAAAGCATCATCCGTAATATCGATTTCTTGGCTATCACAAGTGGCTTTTTTGATAATGTATTTTCCAAAATCTTTTTGATTTGGATTATCGTAGTGGATTTGGAAGGTTTTATCAGCAAATTGAGTTGTGATACTTGCACGTCCATTTTCGTCGAATTGTTCTGCAAGAAGTTTTGGATAAAGGACAAAGTCACCTGCTTTACCGTGAACACCAAAGGCTTCAGTAACCATTGTCAACATGTACCAGCTTGCTGCACCAGTTAGATAGTGATAAACTCCTCGACCATCTGCACGGAAGTATTCAGGAATTCCTGGATAGATACGGCTAGTTTCAAATTTTAGAGCTGTATCAGATAGTGTCTTAAGAGCTTTCCAACCTTCTTTGGCAAAGCCACGACGGTAAAGCGCATTAGCATACATAACAGTCATGTGAGAGAAGACAGCACCGTTTTCTTTTTCACCGTAAGCAAAACCAAACATACGTCCAAGGTCTGTTTTGATTTCTTTAAAATCTGTATTGAGGCGGTAGCCACCGATTTCTGGGCGGTAGAGGTAGTGGTCAGCGCTGGCAGTGATTTTACGGATTTGTTCATCTGTAGCGACGTAGTTCATGATAGGGAAGACTTGTCCAGTCAACATCATGTGCATACGGTCATTGTAGAAGCCATCCGTTGGTTTGCTGCTGTTGTCGTAGTAGCTATTGTAGCAACCTTCTTGGTCGTTAAAGTCAAGCCATTCTTGTTGTTGAAGGTGTTGACGCAACCAAGCTGCTTTTTGAATGAGGTTAAGAGCAAGTTCAGAAAGTGAAATTCTGATTTTGCGTCCTTTCACATTGTGAAGGCATTGGTTAGTGTAAGCATCAAGAATTTGGTGCTTGCGTTCGATATTATCGTAGATATCAGAATCTTTTTTGAGCAAGAGTCCGATTTCTTCAAGAATTTCGATAGATTCAGTATTGGCTTCGCTTTCTAGGAGGCGAACAAGGCTTACTAGTTCCATCAAGTTACCAGAGTAAGCAGCGGTAAATGCAACACTTTCACCATTTTCATCCGCCATATCAAGGGCATCATTCCAGTCAGCTCCGCGGAGACGATAGATATTGTGTTCGCCAACTTCATAGAATCCTGTCAAATGTTGGATTAACAAGTGTTCTAGGATGCTACCTGTGTAGACAGCGTCGTCAGCAGTACGTTGTTCATTGCCGTAGGCATCGTTCCAGTCTTGGTCGATTTCAGTACCACGTTTGACGTGTGGGTCTTTAAAGTAAGAAACTTCTTTAGTTAAGATATCGATATCGCCTGTTTGGTCGATATAAAGTTTTGTTGTCATTAAAGGCCAAAGTGCGTGGTCCATCCAAACACGTGTGATACCGTTACGATCAGCAAGGAAGTTACCATCACCTTCACCGATGATTGTAGCGTTGGTACCATCAAGACGAACTCCTTTGTAGTTGTTGACAATCATATCACCAACTGTTTTTGGTTCCATTAAAAGTAGTGACAAGCAGTCTTGCCAAAGATCACGCCAACCACGTCCGCCACGTCCATAGTCATGGTGTGGAAGGAATGAACAACCAAAGAGACGACGTAGGAATGGTTGGAAACAAACCCATTTCATATAACCATCAAAGTCGCTGTCGCCAGTTTTGAAATCAACTCCAACTTTTTCTTGCCAGTAATCTTTTGTTTCTTGCAATGTTTTTTCGACAGTCGTAAGATTTTTATATTTTTGAGCGACTGCTTGGATATGTTCTTGATTTTCGTTGATTCCCATTAATAGGATGAAAGTTTTGCTTTGACCAGCAGCTAAGGTGAATGGTTCAAATTTGAAGGCACCCATGGCTTCGCGCCCATCGATATGGCTGTCGCTTGCTACGCCACTTGTTTCTTTATAAACGGCAGCTGGATGAGTAAATGTTCCTCCTTCACCGATAAACATTTCTACGGTTGGATAGAATGTTTCAGGTGTTTTTTCCTTGTCATCAAAGCCAAGCACGTAGTAAATTTGGTGATTGAGTTGGTGACCGCGTTCATCAAATGACATGGTTGGACAAACTAAAACACCTTCATCTGTAGTTTTGATACGGTGAAGCATAGATGTTACATTTCGGTGGTCACGGATATTATCAGCGCTACGTCCGAAAATCGGAATGGCACCGTATGCTGTTAAAGTTTGGTCAGCATCAGATAAATTTTCAAGTGTTACAAGCATGACTTCAACATTTTCATCTTGTGGAACAAATGATGTGATTGTAGATTTTAAAGGTAAGTCAGCTGATTGACGTTCAATAGTATGCCACATAAAACCAGCTTCTACAGAATTTTCTTCTTGATCTGAAAAACGTAGAGCTTCTTGCTTAGCAGAAGCACCTGTTGCAGAATAAACATTTCCTTTGTCGTCGCGAACCCAGAAATTTCGAGTTGAACGATTGTTGTGGAGGTTATCCACGCTGACAGGTTCTAATAGGAAAGTTTCTTGATTGATTTTTGAATCCCCACCCAAGTTAGGAGTGACTGCACTTTTTAGTCCAACTTCTGAGGCAAGTGGAAAGTACAAAGAACTGATATTTTCTGCTTGGGATAGTTTGAAATCCCCCTTATTATTAGTAAAAGTTAATGGCTTCATAGTTATCTCCTTTATCTTCTGCCCCATATTTTAGTCGAAATTAGCCTTATAGGAAATAAAAAAGAAGAGAAAAATATCATAATTATGATATTAACTCAAGAAGTATCATTTTTTTTACATATGGCACTTTATTAGGGAACTATGGTGTATAAAGTTAGAAAAGTGGCCATAAACCCTAATTTTATAGGAAAAACGGCGTTTTATATGAAAAGGTTTACCTATTAAAAAGATTAGAAAAGCGTGATTTTTTATAAAAATTTTTTCAAACAAGGTCATAAAACTGATATTTTTTAAAATATTATAATATAACACTTCTTGGATTAGCGTTATAATGCAGTTACAAAAAACATGAGGGGAAACCTCAAAAAGGAGAAGGATTATGAACAAAAAAGTAAGCGCTTTTATAGCGATTGCTCTTGCAGCAGGGACAATGGTTGGTTGCTCTTCTAAATCAAGTACATCAGCTTCAGGTGCAGAAGGCAAAGTTATCAACATCTACTCTTGGAATGATGAATTCCGTCAACGTGTGGAAGCTGTATATCCAGAAGTTAAATCAACTTCTAAAGATGGAACAGTTACTAAACTAAAAGACGGTAGTGAAATCCACTGGATTATCAATCCAAACCAAGATGGTGTTTACCAACAAAAATTGGATGAAGCACTTGAAAAACAAGACTCAGCTTCTGCTGATGATAAGATTGATATCTTCTTGTCAGAAACTGACTACGTGAGAAAATACACTTCTAAAAAAGCAAATGTTGCAATGCCTTTGAAAGATTTAGGAATTGATCCTAAGAAAGATTTGGCTGACCAATATGCATTCACTAAAGAAACAGCTTCTGATGAAGATGGTGTTCAACGCGGTTCAACTTGGCAAACATGTCCAGGTGTTCTAATCTATCGTCGTGATATTGCAAAAGATGTCTTTGGTACTGATGACCCAACAGCAGTTGGTGAAAAAGTTAAAGACTGGGATACTATGAAAGCAACATCACAAGAACTTCTTAATAAAGGTTACTACACATTTGCATCATATGCTGATACATTCCGCTTGTACGGTAATAGCATTTCTAAACCATGGGTTGAAGATGGTTCAACAACAGTTCGTGTTGACCCACAAATTATGAATTGGGTTAAAGATTCTAAAGAGTGGCTTGATGCTGGTTACTTCAATAAAACAGTTAAAGGTCAATGGACTGACGACTGGAACAAAGCAATGGGTTCACAATCTAAAGTCTTCTCATTCTTGTTCCCAGCTTGGGGCATTGACTTTACTTTGAAATCAAATTGGGATGGTGCAGATGGCGATTGGGCTGTTACAAATCCACCACAAGAATACAACTGGGGTGGTTCATATATCCATGGTGCCGAAGGTACTGATAACCCTAAACATGTTAAAGAAATCATCACAGCTTTGACAGCTAATAAAGATAACCTTTTGAAGATTTCTAAAGATTACCAAGACTTCACAAATACTAAATCTGGTATGGAAGCAGCAGCTAAAGATGATAGCTTCAAATCAGATTTCCTTGGTGGTGAAAATGCTTATTCATACTACGCACCAGTTGCAGAAAACATTAAGATTGCACCATTGTCATCATATGACCAAGGTTGTGTTGAATTGATTCAAAATGCCTTTAATGATTACCTACAAGGTAAAGTAAGCTACAACAAAGCTAAATCAAACTTTGAAACAGCTATTAAAGAACGTTATCCAGAAATTACAGATGTTAAATGGCCAGACTAAAAGTAGCTTAATCGTCCCAGACTTAAGTACTATTTGAAAAAATTGGGGCATTTAATTAGGATTTTAGAATTTTGGTAGACCTTACGGGAGCGAATTAGAAAATCGATTCCAGATGGAAGGTATTCTGACTTGCTCCTCGTATTTTGGAGGGGTGATAAAGATGAAAAAAAGACGTAAGCGTATAGATTATGGGAAATGGGGATATATTTTCATCCTTCCCTTCTTCCTAATTTTCTTCATTTTCTCTTTTATACCTTTGGTGGACACCATTCGGTATAGTTTCTTTGAATATTATCGTTCAGGGATGACAGAGATTGGGCCTAATTTTGTTGGGCTAAAAAACTACGTAAGCTTATTGCATTCAGATATGTTGAAATATGCGGCAAATACCATGATTATGTGGTTGATTGGTTTTATTCCACAGATTGTTATTGCCTTGCTACTTGCCAACTGGTTTGTTGATGCAAGACTTAAAATTCGTGGACGACAATTCTTTAAAGTTGTCATTTACTTGCCAAACTTAATCATGGCGTCAGCCTTTGCCATGTTATTCTTCACACTCTTTTCAACAAATGGTCCTATCAATTCTATCTTGGAATCACTTGGTTGGATTAAAGAACCGATTGATTTCATGGGATCTGCTCTTGGAACACGTTCATTGGTTGGTGTGATGAACTTCTTGATGTGGTTTGGTAATACCACAATCATGTTGATGGCAGCTATTATGGGAATTAGCCCAGATATTTTTGAAGCCGCTGAAATCGATGGTTGTAACAGTCGTCAACGTTTCTTCTATATCACTTTGCCAATGATTCGACCTATTTTGGCTTATACCTTGATTACGTCAATTATCGGTGGTTTGCAAATGTTCGATGTTCCGCAAATCTTGACTAACGGACAAGGCTCTCCAGACCGTACATCAACAACCTTGATTATGTTCTTGAACAATCACTTGAAGAGCAAGAACTACGGTATGGCAGGCGCACTATCAGTTTACCTCTTTGTGGTGAGTGCGATTCTTTGTTGGTTCGTTTATCGTATGACTAATAATGAACTTAAAGCAACTAAACACCAATTGAAACACAAAGGTAGAAAGGTGAAATAATGTCAACAAAAGCAAAAAATAGATTACGTGTTATTGTGGCACATTTTGTGTTAATTACCTTATCATTCATGTGCCTATTCTTCTTTTATATCTTGATTATCAATGCGACACACTCACATGCTGAGTTGCAAAAAGGTTTCTCAGCACTACCTGGTGGTTCTTTATTTGATAACCTGAGTAAGGTAGCTAATGATGGTAGCTTCCCGATGTTTCATGGGATTTTGAACAGCTTGATTATTTCAGGATTGACAGCTGCGATCTGTACTTATTTCTCAGCTTTGACAGCTTATGGTTTGTATGTTTATGACTTTAAGTTGAAAAAAGTTGCCTTTGCATTCATTTTGGCGATTTTAGTTATGCCAACACAAGTTACTTCAATGGGTTTCTTGCGTTTAATCACTAACATGGGAATGTATGATAGTTGGCTTCCATTGATTATTCCATCAGTTGCTTCACCAGCGGTATTCTATTTCATGTATAGTTACTTGGAATCATCATTACCAATTTCATTGGTAGAAGCGGCTCGTATTGATGGGTCAAATGAATTTAGAACATTTAACACGATTGTTCTTCCAATTATGAAACCTGCTATCGCAGTTCAAGCGATCTTTACCTTTGTTGGTTCTTGGAATAACTACTTCATTCCAGCCTTGGTTATTCAAACGAAGAGCAAGATGACTGTGCCAATTTTGATTGCAACATTGCGTGGTGCAGACTACATGAACTTTGATATGGGTAAAATTTACACAATGATTTTGGTGGCTATTGTGCCAATTATTATCGTTTATCTTTTCCTTTCAAAATACATTATTGCCGGTGTGACACTCGGTGGTGTTAAGGAATAGGTTTATAGAATAGGTTTATAAGAAAAAAAGGAGATTTTATGACTAAGAAAGATGTAGTAAAGTACATTTGCTACGTGTAGTTTACAAGTTGGAGCTGGTTTAGTATCAGCAGCTGAAGTGGGTAATGTTTCAACACTTGATAATGTTCCTGCACTTACGAATACACAAACCACAGATACTAATGACCTTACTAGTGAAACAGTAAATACGTCTATAACTGATGACAATACTACTCAGTCAGTGATTGACTCAACAAATCAAGTGAACACAAATCAGGTAGTAACTTCTGATACTAGTGTGTAAAATCAGGAAAACTTGAGCTTGACGTCTACAAATGACCAAGTTAATCTCACAACAACTACCGAAGATTCTAGTCAAGCAGGAACTCAAGATGCACATACAGGCGACTACCATGAAGATTTTAATACTTACGATGATACGACAATGGAGCGTTCTGACTGGTTCAATGGGAATCCATTAAAAAGGGAAAACCATAATATCAAGAAAGCGTAAATGGTAAGAACATGAAGATAAACGAACAAGCACATTTTAAGACAAGATTTGACAGTTACGATGCCTCATACATGGAATTACGGACAGGAGCAAATGGCGATATGTTTGATTGCGTCTGGCAGCCTGACAATGTGAATTTTGATGGTGATGGTTTAAGTTTAAAAATCGATCGTGATGCTAATGGCTACACTGGCGGTGAGTGGCGCACGAGAGAGTATTTCCATTATGGTCTTTATCAAGTTCGCACGAAAGCCATTAAAAATACTGGTGTTGTAACATCATTTTTCACTTACACTGGACCAACAGATGGAACAAAATGGGATGAAATTGATATTGAGTTTCTTGGAAAAGATACGACAAAAGTTCAATTCAACTATTTTACAGATGGCATTGGCAATCATGAATTCCTTTATGACCTAGGGTTTGATGCATCAGAAGAGTGGCACACTTATGGTTTTGAATGGCGAAAAGACCACATCACTTGGTATGTGGATGGTAAAGCTGTTCATACAGTGACTGAAAATCTACCAAGCACGCCAGGTAAAATCATGATGAATGTTTGGCCAGGTATTGGTGTTGATGACTGGCTTGATCCATATGATGGCAAAACACCTTTGTATGGATATTATGGCTGGATTAGCTATGATGAATAATCTTCTTTATATTTAAGAGTTATGTTCAGCAATAAAGTCTCCAATGGAGACTTTATTTTGTCTCACTTCCATTTTTTCCACTTTATTTTTATCAAATCTGCAAGAATATGGTAAAATGAAAAGAAAATGGTAATCGTTTACAAAAAAGGGGATTGGAAATGAATTATAAGGATGAATGGAGACTTTTAGCAATTAGTGATAATTTGGATGATGTGGAACATCGTCCCTTAACTGAGGAATTTTTATTCTATCAAGCGGTAGCTACGGGAGATGTTGAAGCGGTCCGCAAAAATTGTGAACAAGAACGTTTTGTATCAGAAGATGGTGTGGGAACTTTGTCACGTAACCCCATTACCAATTTGAAATATCACTTTGTCATTACGACAGCTATGATTACACGCATGTGTGGTCAAAATGGTATGGAATTAGAACAAGCTTTTAGATTGAGTGACTTTTATATTCAAAAATTAGATGACCTTCACACGGCACAAGAAGTTCAAAATTTGCACGAAGAGATGGTTATTGATTACACAGAACGCATGCGACGTGAAATTCAAAAAGATGTCATTTCAAAACACGTTTCAGATTGTAAGGATTATATCTATTGCCACGTGAAAGAACGCATTACGGTTGAACAGTTAGCCAGCGAATTTGGTATTTCAACAAGCTATTTATCACGCTTATTCAAAAAGGAAGTTGGCGTGTCCGTAAGCACTTATGTTAAAAATAAAAAAATAGAAGTTGCAAAAGACTTATTGAAATTCAGTGATTATTCAATGATTGAAATTGCGAATCATTTATCATTTTCATCACAAAGTCACTTTATTCAACAGTTTAAAGAAGTTGTTGGCATTACGCCGAAAAAATATCGTGATACGCATCATAATGTTAAATGGAATGAAAAGATTTGGTCAGAAGGTGACAAGGCTAATAGTTCTTCTGAAGCTATGTAATACACACAAACATAGTATGTGATTGAAAATGTAGAGTCTGAGGCATTTGCCACAGGCTCTTATTTTTTGCCAAACTTACAGCTCTGTAAGGACATTTTTTTAGATTGGATATAAACTAGAATTAAAGAAATTGCCACATTTTTGCCATAAATTTTCATCAGTTTACACGGACTTTCTGGGAGAGGCTTATTTATAATGGTTTGGTATAAGTCCATGTGAGGCTGATATATTTTTAAACAGGCAATCTTAAAAATTAAGAAAATTTCAAGGTTAATTCAATTTTGGCGTTTTATACTAGATTTTGAGTGAAAAGGGGGAGAGCCAGTTGAGAATTTTAGTGGTCGAGGATGAGAAAGGAATCGCGGAAGCTATTCAAGCCATTCTTGAAAATCACCGTTATGAAGTGGATTTGGTTTTTGATGGTGAGTCTGCACTGGATTATATATTAACGGGACTTTATGATTTGGTTCTTTTGGATATTATGTTGCCAAAACTTGATGGTGTCAGTGTGTTGAAGCGCGTGCGCCAAATGGGAATGGAAGTTCCTATCATTTTTTTGACAGCCAAATCTCAGTTAGAAGACCGTGTTTTGGGACTTGATTTGGGTGCTGATGACTATATGATTAAGCCATTTGAGGCAGAAGAATTATTGGCACGAATTCGTTTGCGGACTCGTCAATCGTCTATTACGCAAGTGAATCATCTCAAGTTTGGCAATTTGATTTTGAATCTGGACACGAGAGAATTAAGCGTGGCAGAGCGCGAAGTTAAGTTGTCTAATAAAGAATTTCTGCTGATGGAAACTTTCTTGCGAAATTCCAAGAAGATTATCCCCAAAAACCAATTAATTTTGAAGGTCTGGGGACCTTTAGATGAATCCGATTATAATCAACTGGAAGTCTTTATCTCCTTTTTACGTAAGAAACTTCGTTTCTTGGCAGCCAGTGCTGTTATTAAAACGACCAAAGGCGTTGGTTACTCGCTAGAAGATGGAGAGAAAGAAGGCTCATCATGAGGAATCTTCGGCTAAAATTTGTCTTGATTACGATGTCCATGTTAACCACCATGGTTTTGGTGTTATTGGTCATTAGTGAACGTTATAACAAATATTGGGATGAGTATGATACTTATCGGATTGTTAAATTGGTGGCTGCTAATGGTTACGTCAAAGAAAATACTGACGAAGCCATTGCTTTTGTTATTATTGATGAAAATGACAAACCAGATATTCAAGTTAACAACACTTTTTTAACAAATAAAGAGGTTAAAGAAGTCAGCAAAGATTTGTTAAACAGAGGGAAAAAGAGTTGGAAATGGTATGATTACATCTATTCTTTGAAGGAAAAGAAAGATGGAACCTGGCAACTTGTCTTTATTGATTTTTCAAGCTATTCAGCTTCCTATGCTCAAGTTTTTCTGGTTACTGTTTATGTTATTTTTGGTCTTCTTTTGCTTACGGGAGTTAGTATCTACCTATCACGTTTTATCGTTCAACCAGCACAAGCTGCGATTGATCGCGAAAAACAATTTGTTTCAGATGCTAGTCATGAGTTGAAGACACCGATTGCTTCTATTCGTGCCAATGCTCAAGTATTGCAAAATCAAATCGCTCCTAACCGTTATTTGAATCATATTCTTTCAGAAACAAAGCGCATGGAACATTTGATTCAAGAGTTGCTTGGCTTGTCTAAACTTGATGACAAAGATGGTAGAGAACATTTTGAAAAAGTTAATTTATCAAGTATCTGCCAAGAAATGATTCTAAGTTACGAAAGTCTAGCCTATGAAGAGGGCAAATTAATCGAAGATCAAATCGCTGAAAATATTGAAATTCTTGGTCAAGAATCTCAGTTAAAGCAGTTGGTTACCATTCTTTTGGATAATGCTATTAAGCATTCTTTGGACAATGGAAAGATTACCGTAGAGTTGTTGCAAGAAAAGAAAACAGCACTTTTACGAGTGTCAAATCCTAGTCTGGTCTATCCAGATGAGGTTTTGAAAAATCTTTTTGAACGTTTCTACCAAGCAGAAGATTCCCGCAATAGCAGTTCAAGTTTTGGTTTAGGTTTGGCGATTGCCAAAGCTATTGTAGAAAAACATAAAGGCAGTATCACTGTCAGTCAATCCGATGACCAGTTAACATTTGAAGTACAACTACCACTTAAATAAGGAGTTTAAATGAAAGATACCACTCGATTTGTATTAAAAACCTTGTTTTATTTTGTGATTTTTATGGTTTTAATTTATTTTTTCAGTTATCTTGGTCGTGGTCAAGGTAATTTCATCTACAATGAGTTTTAGAAAGGTAAACGGTTCATGTTACACGATATGATTGAGAGAATTGAGCATTTTGCTCAGACACAAGGAGATTTCCCTGTCTATAATATCTTAGGAGATGTTCACACTTATCGCGATTTAAAGGAAAATTCAGATTCGCTTGCAGCTTATATTGATTTTTTGAAGCTGGAAGAAAAATCTCCCGTTCTTGTTTTTGGAGGACAAGAGTATGACATGTTGGCTACTTTTGTGGCATTAACAAAATCTGGACATGCTTATATTCCTGTTGACCAACATTCAGCTCTGGAACGCATTGAAGCGATTTTAGAAGTGGCAGAGCCAAGTTTGATTATTGCCGTAGGTGATTTTCCTTTAGAAATAACGAATATTCCAATGATTACGCTTGACCAATTACAAACGATTTTTGCTCAAAAAACGGACTATCAATTGACTCACTCTGTTAAAGGCGATGACAATTATTATATTATCTTTACGTCTGGGACAACAGGAAAACCAAAAGGGGTGCAAATCTCACACGACAATCTCCTAAGTTTCACTAATTGGATGATTTCTGACAAAGAATTTTCAGTGCCAGAACGACCACAAATGTTGGCGCAGCCGCCTTATTCGTTTGATTTGTCAGTTATGTATTGGGCACCAACGCTAGCCCTTGGAGGGACACTTTTTGCACTTCCAAAAGAATTAACAACAGACTTTAAACGACTCTTTACAACCATTAATGAATTGCCGATTGGGGTTTGGACATCAACACCATCATTTGCTGATATGGCTATGTTGTCAAATGACTTTAATCAAGAAACATTGCCACATTTGACGCATTTTTATTTCGATGGGGAAGAGTTAACAGTAAAAACAGCGCAAAAATTGCGTAGCCGTTTCCCGAAAGCACGCATTGTTAATGCTTATGGTCCGACAGAAGCTACTGTTGCCCTTTCTGCGGTAGCTATCACCGATGAGATGCTAGCAACTTGCAAACGTCTGCCGATTGGTTACACCAAAGCAGATTCACCAACTTTTGTCATTGATGAAAATGGCAAAGCTTTGCCAAATGGCGAGCAAGGTGAAATCATTGTCTCTGGTCCTGCTGTTTCAAAAGGGTATCTCAATAATCCTGAACGCACACAAGTTGCTTTCTTTGAATTTGAAGGCTTGCCAGCTTATCACACTGGAGATTTGGGTGTGATGACTGACCAAGGCATGCTTCTTTACGGCGGACGCATGGACTTCCAAATCAAATTCAACGGTTACCGTATCGAGCTTGAGGAAGTTTCACAAAATCTTAATAAATCAGAATATATCAAGTCAGCTGTCGCTGTTCCGCGTTACAACAAAGACCACAAGGTACAAAATCTTCTAGCTTATGTGGTGTTAAAAGAAGGTGTCGCAGAACAATTTGACCGTCAATTGGACATCACTAAAGCGATTAAGGAAGACTTAAAAGATATCATGATGGATTATATGATGCCTTCAAAATTCCTTTACCGTGATAGCTTGCCGCTTACACCAAATGGTAAAATCGATATCAAAGGCTTGATGAACGAGGTAAATAGCCGATGATAGCATTTCTTCATCAGTTGCCACACTTAGAGGCTTACGGCAATCCGCAGTATTTTCTTTACCTGATTGTGGCTGTCTTACCTATTTTTATCGGATTATTTTTCAAAAAACGATTTCCTGTTTATGAAGCTTTGGTTAGCTTAGCTTTCATTATTTTGATGCTGACAGGGAAAAATCTTTATCAGATTGTGTCTCTTTTAGCTTACGTGGTTTGGCAAATTTTTCTGATCTTTTCTTACAAGACTTATCGGAAAAAATATAATAACAAGTGGGTATTTTACCTCTGGGTCTTCTTAGCCGTCTTTCCACTAGCGTGGACTAAGATTACCCCTTTGATGACCATTGATAAACATCAATCGTTCTTTGGATTTTTAGGGATTTCTTACCTAACTTTCCGTGCAGTTGGCACAATTATGGAAATGCGAGATGGTGTCTTAAAAGAGTTTAGTTTGTGGCAATTTTTGCGTTTCCTTCTCTTTATGCCAACTTTTTCAAGTGGACCAATTGATCGCTTCAATCGCTTTGATGAGGATTATAAAAATATTCCTGACAAAGATGAACTGCTTGCTATGCTTGAAGAAAGTGTTCGTTACTTGATGCTTGGATTTCTTTACAAGTTCATCCTAGCTTACATTTTTGGAACGCTACTTATGGCGCCGCTAAAAGAAGAAGCCCTGGAAATGGGCGGAGTCTTTAACATTGCTACGCTAGGTGTTATGTACACCTATGGTTTTGATTTATTCTTTGACTTTGCGGGTTATAGCATGTTTGCGTTAGCTATTTCAAATCTTATGGGGATTAAAAGTCCAGTTAACTTTAATCAGCCTTTTAAATCACGCGATTTGAAAGAATTTTGGAATCGTTGGCACATGAGTTTATCTTTTTGGTTCCGTGATTTTGTTTTCATGCGTTTGGTTAAGGTCTTGGTTAAGCACAAAATCTTTAAAAATCGCAATGTCACATCAAGCGTCGCTTATATTATTAATATGTTAATCATGGGATTTTGGCATGGGTTAACATGGTACTATATCGCTTATGGACTATTTCATGGTGTAGGTCTTGTGATTAATGATGCTTGGGTTCGTAAGAAGAAAAAAATCAATCGTGAGCGCAAAAAACAAGGACTCTCACCTTTGCCTGACAACAAATGGACACAAGGTCTTGGTATTTTCATCACCTTTAATGTTGTGATGTTATCATTCTTACTATTTTCAGGTTTCTTGGATCAATTATGGTTCCCACAATCACCTGTAAAATAATAACAATTCATTATTGTAAAGGAGTTTAGCAAATGGATATTAAATCAGATGTATTAGCAATTATTGATGATCTTTTTATGGAAGATGTTTCAGATATGATGGATGAAGATTTGTTCGATGCGGGTGTGCTTGATAGCATGGGAACTGTCGAATTAATCGTTGAATTGGAAAGTCAATTTGATATTGATATTCCAATTTCAGAATTTGGGCGTGATGATTGGAATACCGCTAATAAAATCATTGCTGGAATAGAGGAACTTCGCAATGCTTAAACGCCTTTGGCAAATTTTAGGACCAGTTATTTGTGCCTTTTTGCTAGTTGTCATTAGTCTGGGTAGTGTCTCGCTTTCGAATAAATCGCACTCCCTAAAAGTAGAAAAGAAAGACGCGGTTTCGCTAAGTAAGACAGGATTTAAGAGTAAGTACAAAAAAGTACGTGCCTTAACAGATCCAAAGCACCGTTTTGTTCCGTTCTTTGGATCAAGTGAGTGGCTGCGCTTTGACAAAATGCACCCATCGGTCATTGCTGAGGCTTACAATCGTTCTTACACGCCGTATTTGCTTGGTCAAAGAGGTTCTGCCTCATTGACGCATTTTTATGGCATCCAACAAATCAATAATGAGTTGAAAAATAAACAAGCCGTTTATTTCATTTCTCCTCAGTGGTTTACAGCTAAGGGTGCCAATGCTGCCGCTTTTCAAACTTATTTTAGCAGTGGACAAGCCATTGATTTCTTGCAAAATCAAAAAGGAACAGCTTATGACCGCTACGCTGCTAGACGTTTCTTGAAACTTTACCCAGATTCTTCTTACAAGGAAATGATGGAAAAAGTGGCTGAGGGTAAAAAATTATCAACAGCTGATAAACGAAAACTCAAAACCCAAAATATCATTTACCAGAAAGAAGATACCTTTTTCAGTCGTGTTTCTCTTATCGATCATTATGATGGTAAGGTTGTCTCTCAAGCTAAAAAGTTACCAGATGCCTTTTCATATCAACATCTAGGGAAATTGGCGACAGCTGATGGTAAAAAAGCAAGTAGTGGTAATACCTTCGGAATCGACAACGGTTTTTATGATATTCGTATCAAACCGAGATTGAAAGACTTAAAAAATTCTCAACGTAAATTTAACTACTTAAAATCTCCAGAATACAACGATTTGCAGTTGGTATTGAATCAATTTGCCGAAAATAATACTAATGTTCTTTTTGTGATTCCTCCAGTTAATAGCAAATGGTCTGATTATACTGGACTTAACGAAGACATGTACCAAAAAGCTGTTGCCAAGATTAAATATCAATTGCAAAGCCAAGGTTTTAAAAATATTGCAGATTTCTCAAGAGATGGTGACAAAGCTTACTTTATGCAAGATACTATCCACATGGGATGGAATGGTTGGGTCGCAATGGACAAAGCTGTTAATCCATTCTTGAACAAAAAACAAAGCAAGCCAAACTACCAAATCAACGACCAATTTTTAAGTAAAAAATGGGCTAAATACACTAAAGAGCCCGATTCATTCTATTAAAAATTCAACAATACAACATGAAAAAATCAACCCGAATTTGGGCTGATTTTTTACTTTTTTACGATACTTTTTCAATCAAGTCAATTAATTTCTTAGTTTCTTCTGACAAAACAGCGTGTTTTGAGTGGGCATAGCTAACGTAAAATGTGATGCTATCTTCTTTGACTAAAGAGATTTTGACCAGTTGGTCAGAATCGCTAGTTAGAGCAATGTCAGAAAGAAGTGAGATGCCCATATTTTCAGCGACCATTTGCTTGATGACAGACACATCATCGATTTTGAAAAGGACAGATGCTTGGTCATGATAGCGATGATTTAACTGATTAAAGGCTGTTAGATGAATATTGTGTTCGTCCAGCAGAATAAATTTCTCAAAGAGAATTTCTTGGAATGACAACTCTTTTTTATTTGCCAGTGGGTGATTTTTAGAAAGAACAACATAAAAATCCTTAGTAAAGAGCTGATGAATGACTAGTTGATCATTTTTTAAGGGTGTTAGTGAACCTAGCAGACTAAAGTCAATTTGCCCGTTGAGAAGTTTCATCATGAGGCTTCGTGAGCCACCACGGATAGCTTTAACTTGAGAGAAGGGCTCGAGATTCTCATTTTGCTCCAGCAATTCCGTCAAAATATAGTTGCAGATAATCGGCGGAAAACCAACAGTCATCATGGGATTTAGTGATTGATGCACCTCATTAACAGCCGTTTTGATTTGCAGTAAGACATCTTCAACGTGACTTTGAAAAATATCTCCTTGCAAGGTTAATTCAGCCGTGCGGTGTGATGGGTCTTTGATGATTAAATCACAACCTAATTCTGTTTCCAAGCGCTTGATAGCGTAAGAAATCGTTGGTTGACTGACTTTGAAATATTGTGCAGCACCAGTATAAGATTTTAATTTTCCAAGCTGGTAAAAATATTCTAAATCACGTAAATTCATGCTTACCTCCTTGCCTTATTTTACCATAATCTTTTAAAACTTATTATAAATATTATTTATCAAAACTATGGCGTTTGACTATAAGAACTGGAACAGTTTATAATGACCCGCATAAGAAATTTCTTCTTATTTAATACATCTTTAGGAGGATACGTCATGCGTGGACATGATATTTTAAACAACCCATTCTTAAATAAGGGTACTGCTTTTACCATGGAAGAACGTAAAGAACTAGGATTGCTTGGTATTCTACCACCTTACGTTCAAACAATCGAAGAACAAGCTGAACAAGCTTATCAACATTTCTTGCGTAAACCATCAAATCTTGAAAAACGCCATTTCTTAATGGAAATTTTCAACACAAACCGTACGCTTTTCTACTACCTATTCAACCAACACATCGTTGAATTTAACCCAATCGTGTATGACCCAGTTATCGCTGAAACGATTGAAGAATATAGCGAATTGTATGTTGACCCACAATACGCTGCTTACCTTGATATTAATCACCCAGAAAACATCGAAGAAACACTAAAAAATGCTGCTGGTGACCGTGACATTCGTTTAATCGTTGTGACAGATGCCGAAGGAATTCTTGGTATTGGTGACTGGGGTGTCCAAGGTGTGGATATTTCTGTTGGTAAATTGATGATTTACACAGCTGCTGCTGGTATTGACCCTGCTTCAGTTATGCCACTTGTTATCGATGCTGGTACAAACCGTAAAGAACTTTTGGAAAATCCAATGTATCTTGGTAATCGTCACGAACGTGTCACTGGTGATAAATACTATGAATTTATCGACAAATTCGTTCAAACAGCTGAAAATATGTTCCCTAAATTGTACCTTCACTGGGAAGATTTCGGTCGTTCAAATGCTGCTAACATTCTTAACAAATACAAAAAAGAAATTCCAACATTTAACGATGACATCCAAGGTACTGGTATCGTTGTTCTTGGTGGTATCTTCGGTGCTATGGACATCACTGGTGAAAAACTAACTGACCAAGTTTACCTTTGCTACGGTGGTGGTTCTGCTGGTGCTGGTATTGCTGACCGCGTTCACGCTGAAATGGTTTCAGAAGGTTTGACTCCAGAAGAAGCTTACAAACACTTCTTCATGATTGACAAACAAGGTCTTCTTTTTGATGACATGGAAGATTTGACACCTGCTCAAAAACCATTTGCTAAAAAACGTGAAGACTTCTCTGATTGTGGTGACATGACTAGCCTTCTTAACGTTATTAAAACAGTTAAACCAACAATCTTGGTTGGTACATCAACTGATGCTGGAGCCTTCACTAAAGAAGTGGTTGAAGCAATGTGTGAAAACACTGAACGCCCAGTTATCTTCCCAATTTCTAACCCAACTAAGAAATTAGAAGCAACAGCCAAACAAGTTATCGAATGGTCAGACGGTAAAGCCTTCGTTGCGACTGGTGTGCCTTCAGGTACAGTAAGCTACAAAGGCGTTGATTACCAAATAGGTCAAGCAAACAATGCCCTAATCTATCCAGGTCTTGGTCTTGGTATGTTGGCTTCTGAAGCATCACTTCTTACAGATGAAATGATTGGTGCTGCAGCTCACTCACTTAGTGGTCTTGTAGATCCAGGTCAACCAGGAGCACCTGTTCTTCCTCCATTCCAATACGTTGCTGAAGTGTCAATCAAAGTTGCGGAAGCTGTTGCTAAAAAAGCTCAAGAACAAGGCTTAGCTCAAGCTGAAGAAAAAGACATGGCTAAAGCTGTTCGCGACCTTAAATGGTATCCAAAATATTAGTTTAGGAGGATAACCATTCGTATGAAAAAATTAAAAGATATTAAAATTGCAGGTCTTTCTCTACCGCTTTATACGGCTCTGGTTATCATTTTAGCTGTTGTTATTGCTATGGGAAAACTACCGCTCAACATGGTTGGAATTACTTTCATGTTGGTCGTTTTAGGACATCTTTTCTACTTTCTTGGTGAACGATTACCATTTTGGAATACTTACCTTGGTGGTGGGTCAGTCTTTACCTTGCTGTTAGCCGCAATCTTAGCTTCAACAGGATTGATTCCAAAATCAGTTATCTCAGCCACTTCTAGTTTCATGAGTGATTGGGGCTTTCTAGATTTTTATATTGCAGCGCTTATTTGTGGCTCAATTCTAGGAATGAACCGCAAACTTTTGGTGAAAGCCTCTGCTAAATTCATTCCTGTCGCTCTTTTATCAATGGTTATCGGTTTCTTTGCTACTGGTGCTGTTGGGGCTTTGCTCGGTCAAGGCTTTGGACATTCTGTCATGTACATTTCATTTGCCCAAATGGCAGGAGGAATGGGTGCAGGAATCGTGCCATTATCCAAAATCTATGCGGCTGGATTGCACACAGATGCCTCATCAATCTTGTCACAATTAGCCCCAGCAACCACGCTAGGAAATATTTTTGCCATTATCGGTGCCATTGTGTTGGCGCGTGGATTTGCTAACACCAAATTCAATGGGCACGGTGTGCTCATCCCTGTTGACAAAGACGATTTGAAAAAATCTGAAGCTCCGCTTGACCCTACAAAAACCGGTGTCGGAATGATGCTTGCCTTTGCCCTTTTCCTTATCGGCGTTATCTTAAATGCCTTTATTCCAAAAGTGCACAGCTATGCCTTTATGATTATTATTGTCTTTGTTCTCAAAGCGCTTGATATTGTACCAAAACCATTAGAAGAAGCAGTGGTTATGTTTAATCGTGTGATTATGACTAACTTGACACACGCTGTTTTGGCAGGTATTGGGCTTTCAATGATTGATTTGAGTTCATTAGCGCAAGCCATGACATGGCAATTTGTCCTTATCAGTTTAACATCTGTTGTGTCAATGGGACTTGCTAGCTGGATTTTGGGACAGGTTCTCGGTATGTATCCAGTTGAAACAGCTATCGGTGCTGGGATGATTAACAATTCCATGGGTGGCACAGGAAATATCGCTGTGCTTTCTGCGGCGGGCCGCATGGAAATGATTGCCTTTGCCCAAATGGCAAACCGCCTAGGCGGCGCAATTGTCCTCATCCTAGGAGGAATCCTTATCCAATTTTTACATTAATTCAACAACTTCTGGAAAAATATTCATTCTTGTTCTTTGGCAAGAGTGAATATTTTTTAGATGATATAATAACCATGTAAGCTATCTGTAGTGAGTTGAAAAATGACTAGAAAGTTCTAGTCATTTTTTTAAGCTCTAAATTTTGATCAACTTATTTTTAAATAATATTTGACACTGCAACGAAATTAAGTTATATTAAATATAAAATTAATCGCACTTAATTTTTAAATATAAATATTTTATGGGGAGTTCTATAATGAAAAAGATAACATCACTCATATGTTTATTACTAATAATATGTATTTTGGGAGCATGTGCTACTACAAGGACATCAGAAAAGAATAAGTTAAATGTTGTTGTGACTAATTCTATATTATCTGATATTACTCAAAACATTGGTAAGGATAAAATAAACTTACACAGTATTGTTCCTATTGGTCAGGATCCACATGAATATGAGCCACTTCCTGAAGATGTTAAAAAAACAACAAATTCAGATATTATTTTTTATAACGGTATCAATTTAGAGACTGGTGGAAATGCATGGTTCACCAAATTAGTTAAAAATGCTCATAAAGAAGCTAATAAAGACTATTTTGCGGTTAGCGATGGTATTGATGTCATATATCTTGAGGGAAAGAATGACTTAGGAAAAGAAGATCCACATGCATGGTTAAATTTAGAAAACGGTATTATTTATGCAAAAAACATTGCGAAACAATTGATAGCTAAAGATCCTAAAAATAAAGAATTTTATACCAAAAATCTTACCAGCTATATTAATAAACTTGATAAATTAGATCAGGAAGCTAAGCAAAAATTTTCAAAAATCCCAGAAAATAAAAAATTAATTGTTACAAGTGAAGGATGTTTTAAATATTTTTCTAAAGCGTATGGCGTGCCATCAGCCTATATTTGGGAAATTAATACTGAGGAAGAAGGAACACCTGAGCAGACTACTAGCTTAGTTAGGAAATTAAAAGAAGGACCAACGCCGTCAGCATTATTTGTGGAGTCAAGTGTTGATGACCGTCCAATGAAAACAATTTCTAAAGAAACAGGAATTAGTATCTATTCAAAAATTTTTACGGATTCTATTGCTAATAAAGGTGAAGAAGGGGACAGCTATTATAGTATGATGAAGTGGAATTTAGATAAAATAGCCGAAGGATTATCTCAGTGATGATATGTATGATAAAGTTGGTGAAACTATGAAAGGAGACAAATGATAGAGATACAAGGATTAAATGTTATTTATAATAATGATTATCAAGCCTTAGCTAATGTGTCAATTACTTTAGAAGAAGGAAATATTATTGGTGTTATTGGACCAAATGGTGCAGGGAAATCAACTTTTATGAAAGCACTATTAGGGTTGGTTTCTTGTACAGGAATGATTACTATTTCACACGAAAGAGTTAATAGTTTACGTGGGAAAGTGGCTTATGTTGAGCAAAAAAGTCATGTTGACTATCATTTTCCTATTACTGTTAAGGAGTGCGTATCCCTTGGTACTTATCAACGAGTTGGACTTTTTCGACATTTAAGGAAAAAAGAGTGGGGAAAGGTTGAGAATGTTTTAAGGCAAGTAAAGTTAGAAGAATTTAGTAATCACCCTATTTCCACTTTATCTGGAGGACAATTTCAACGAATGTTAATTGCTCGATGTTTGATTCAAGAGCAAGATATTCTTTTTCTAGATGAACCGTTTGTTGGGATAGACCTGGTGAGTGAACAAATTATTATGAATTTATTGCAATCACTAAGAAGAGAGGGAAAAACGATTGTGATTGTTCATCATGATTTAAGTAAGGTATCGGATTACTTTGATAAAGTAGTCATTTTGAATAAAAAGTTGGTAGGCTATGGGAACGTAGCTACTACTTTTACTCCTGATGCTTTAAAAAAAGCTTATGGGGATTCGATTGTTGTATTATAAGAGGGTATTTATGGAATTTATTAACGATTTAATGACCTATCATTTTTTACAAAATGCTTTGGTAACGGCTGTTGTTATTGGAATTGTTTCAGGAGCTATTGGCTGCTTTATTATTTTACGTTCAATGTCACTGATGGGAGATGCAATCTCACATGCAGTATTACCCGGAGTAGCTATATCTTTTATTTTAGGAATTAACTTTTTTATTGGAGCAGTTATCTTCGGTATATTAGCTTCTTTCATCATAACTTTTATTAAAGAAAATAGTGTTATTAAAGGGGATACAGCTATTGGTATTACGTTTTCATCTTTTCTAGCGTTGGGTGTTATTCTGATAGGAGTAGCCAACAGTTCAACAGACCTCTTTCATATTCTATTTGGAAATCTTTTAGCCGTACAAGATAGTGATAAATGGGTTACTATAGTTATTTCAGGAATTGTAATAGGGTTTCTTATTATTTTTTTCAAAGAATTGTTAGTAACCTCTTTTGATCCAATTTTAGCGGAATCAATGGGGATGAATGTCAAATTTTTTCACTATCTTTTGATGGTACTATTAACTTTAGTTTCTGTAACAGCGATGCAGAGCGTAGGGACTATTTTAATTGTAGCAATGCTGATTACCCCCGCAGCAACAGCCTATCTTTATGTGAATAGTCTTAAGGCGATGGTACTCCTATCATCAGGAATTGGAGCGATTACTTCGATTGTAGGGTTATTTTTAGGCTACACGTTTAATATAGCGGTAGGCTCTAGTATCGTTTTAACCTCAGCCTTTATCTTCTTAGTTAGCTTTTTCATATCTCCAAAACAATCTTTTATGAAGTGACATTAGGTAAACAATGTATCCTAATAGAAATTAAAACCTATTTTATTGTAAAAGTCTAAACGCTTAAATATCTGGAATATGAAGAAATACGTTTGTATGTGCTAATAGTAATAAAGATATTAATACTATCAGTTCAGAAATACTTTATTTTTAAAATTACCAAGTACTGTCAGCTAGTTGATAACCATAGTTGTAGTATAGAGCGTAGACAAACCCTCTCAGCAGTTGAATTGGTTACACTAAAGGTTACACTAAACTAGACAGAATTTATAAAGTGTTCTACACTAAAGAAAACAGGA